>TARA_R110002012_G_scaffold4649_3_pt1 | contig 14301 bp, 20 predicted proteins | sample TARA_R110002012 | Tara Oceans TARA_R110002012 (sample SAMEA4396515) | marine metagenome | biome: Westerlies Biome; feature: [DCM] deep chlorophyll maximum layer (ENVO:01000326); material: water (ENVO:00002006), including particulate matter (ENVO:01000060) such as... | depth 40 m
ATTACCCTGTCGAAACCAAAAGCATCCCCTAAGTGTGAAAACCAAAAGATATCAAATAAATAATACAGAACTGTGCTTACAAAACTCGCGGTCGCTGTAAGCGCAAGCGAGTTTAAAAATGATCCCAAAAAAAGATAAGTTATAAACAAACTTACTGGGATAGATAGGCAAAATCTCCATATTAATGATTTGATCAACGCTTCATAACTACTCATTGTTTTCTATTTCTTCTAAGATGGCATTTATATTATACTTATCTTTCAGCTTGTAAACCATCCTTTCATTCAAGCCTAAGAATCTCATAGCTTCTCTCTTAGATCTTGTGGCTGAAAATGCATACGATAAAACCGCTTCTTGCACTATATTAACAAGGCTATACCATATAGGCAAGTTATACAGTCTATTATCTACAACTTTTGTAGATAATTCTAGTTTTAACCCTATTAATTCTTCCAAAGTAAGATTACTTATTTGAGACTCAAACTCTCTATCTATTTTCTTCTCTTTTCTTAGTTTGTTAGCTAGGCTAAAATACTTTGTTTTAGAATTGAATACTGTTTTTGTTTTCCAAGCCACTAAGACCCTGCTTCCTCTGGAGGGATCAGGTCCTGACGAGAAGCATCCTCTGCATTTGTGCGATTGAACTCGTCTTCAGAAGGTGTGGTTGGCTCTTCCGGGTTCGTGCCCAGTTCTTCTTCAAATTTATCAAAATAAAGTTTCAAATTAAGTAACAGATAATCTTTAAATATTTCTCTTTCTGTTTCCTCCATGCCATCCACAACTGCGTCAGGATCTAGCTTTGAATATTCATTTTCAATTTGATTCTGGACCTTCTTAAACACTTCAAAGGCTGCGTTTCTCCCTGTGTTGTCTAGGTTTTTGTCCTCTAGTCCTCTTGCGAACTCTTGTTCGGGGTCCAATTCTTCCGCTTCACCATTAGGTTTAGCATCGCCATAAATATCTATAAACCCTTCAGGGTTGCCTGTTGGGTTTACGGACACTGCTAAATCGTCATCGGTCTCCGCCAGTGCAGCAATCCCCATAGCAGCCATAGAGTCGGGATCTGCGTCAAGAGTTTTTAATAAATTATCTGTTGCATTAAGAATGTGTCTTCTGAATGAAACTCTTTGTGTCTTTGAAGAAGTAAGCTCTTTATACCCTTCTTCGTTAGTAGGTATGATGTTCTTAAGAAGATTTTTCAAAAAGTTTATTGCTGTGATCTCTGCGGGAGCCTCTGGGGAGCCCCCGACAGCCTCAGCTTCCATAAGAAGCGACTTTATATAAGATCTTATTATTTGTTCTTTTTGTAAATTAGACTTGTTTTTTAGTTTTGTTTCATAGATACAGTGTCTTATATAGGAAGAAAAAAGATTCTTATCTTCATTTAAGTTCAACTTAAATGAAGATTCTTCCTCATTAAGAATTCTTTCGATAGCACCTCTAATATCAGAAATTTTTGTCATCTTATTAATCCTTCTTTCTTTTTCTTTTTGGAGCCACTACTAACCGCACCTTCTACAGCACCAACGCCCATGGAAGAAATTTCTTCTAGCATTTTAACCTGTTCTTCCAAAGAAGCTACCGTCTCCTCAAGCCTTCTAAAAGAATATTTTATTTCTTTAAGGTGTCTTGCTGCCATTGCTACTTTGTTCTTTTCTGTAATCGTCTTTGGCTTTAAGGAGCCCACTATTTCAATAAGAGCTTGTATCACTGCTCCAGACGAAACTTTTCTTGATTCGCCCATTATAAAGCGCCTGGTGATTCTGTTAAGATCAGTCATTTAATAAACCTCATTGTAAATAGTTACTTTTTGCTTTTACCGCCTAAAGTGGTGGTATAAGAGGTCGTTCTACCCCTTAGGTTTCTAGGGCCTCTTTGGGCGAGAGAAAGAGGCAATTGATCAGGAACCCTGTCATATTGCTGACCTATATTACTTTCTTCCAGCGTATTTATCGAATAGTCATCACCAATTATATCAGAAGCAACTTTGCCATATTGAAGTATGTGAGAAGCAACATCATCTATTTTAAAAATTGTTAAATGAGGCTCAAACAAATTACCATTTCCTCCGCTAGCTCCTCGTATATTGGTTATTAAAAACTTTAGTTCATCTTCAGAATTCAAGTCAAGCATGAGCACACAAGAATTTTCTTGAGGATCGACTGTAGATGTGACTTGCCAGGCTTTTTGGTATGCAACCGAATCATTTTTTGTAATCTTTAAAGTTCTTTCTCCGCTAGTACCTGTAGCGATATTCATATTCCACATTATAAAATAAACACCTCCGGTCGAAACTTTAAAAGTGCCTGTGCTCTCTGTTAAGGTGATTCCTGTAGGATTGCAATAGTGAGCAAAATCACCTGTAGTTGTCGAAGTAGCACCGGACCAATTATCTGAATCGAATACGTTTAAGTCCCCAGCATTGGTTTTAGAAGCAGAAATTGCGTCAACCACCATACTTAAGAATGCATTCGGATCTGAACCGTTGCTGTTTGTAACACTAAAGTGAAGCATGCTGGCCCCTGCTTGAGTTAACAATTTTTGGCTGCTGGACGGCAGCATAGAGAAGTATAATTTATGACCTGCTGTTTCAAAATTTGCAAGAGCACCTAATGTAATCTCCCCAGGGTCCATGGTTTGGCTTGTCGTGAGCGTCATATCTGAAACGTTTGAAGAAGCTTGACTGCCCCCATCAGAGCCAAATACTCCGTTAATAGCATCGTTAGCGTTAGGGGCGGTGCCTGTGCCGTAAAAAAGCTTGATAACAGCAGAGCCATTTGCGCCACTAGCCAACCAATTCATTGAAGCCAGAAACAAAGCATGGCCATGTGGAATAGTCGGGTCAGAATCCAGTGTAAAAAACCCATTAGTTTGTGTGTAACTTACATTTTTTGTTGGGCCACTTACAATTGTGCAATCTTCGTTATCAGAGTCAAGAGGTAAGAACTCAGTATTAGCAGATACGCCCTGTGAAGTGCTGTCTGTTGATACGTGTGCATAGCCGTAATTACCTTCAGCTTTAAGCACTACAAAAGTTGAGCCTAATCCAATTTGACAATTGTGAGCAGTTGACATAATAATTGACGGCCTAATAACATCACCGGCACTAGCTTCGTACAACCACACCGCTGTATGGCCAAAAGGATCGTTAGCATTTCTAGTTGTTTGCGACATTGCGACATCACTTTTTGGCCAAGCCTGCGTGCCGTTAACGCTAAAACTAAATTTAGCGGTTTTAAATCCTGAAGTTTGAAGACTAAGACTATATTCACATATTATTAAGTAAACACCAGCATCTCTAATTGCAATTTCACCATTTGTCCTGTTCCAAGTTAAGTCAGCAGAATTAGCCAGTATAGTCGGAACTGTACTGCTCGTGCTTCCATCTGCAAATATATTTTGCGCTGGATCGTTGTCAAAGTTATCTGTATCACTCTCGGTTTTCACACAAAAATAAGATCTGTGACCTTTCAGAGTATTACTGCCCCTGCCATCTAGTGCTAAAGCCATTTGTAAATCCTTTTACTTTTTTGAGCCGTCCTTCGGGTCCGAGTCTGCTCCATCCGGTACTCCATCCCCGTCGTCATCATAGCCTTTCTCCATCCCAGTTCTGTGCTTCCCTGGGTTCTTAACTGTCTCGTCAACTGGCATAGGTATACGAAGTACTTGGCCCACTTTGATAGTGTCAGAATCTAGATTGTTTAAGCTTTTAATCGCTTTCACTGTGACTCCATGATCTTTAGCAATTTTGCTAAGAGTTTCTCCACTTATGACTTTATGCTTCACGTTATCGCCACCTTCAGCATGTTTTTCTTCGTTTATCGGACAAACACAAGCTACCTTGTTGCACTTTGGGCACTTCTTGCCATATCCAAATTTTTCCATAAGAAGACTATTGAGAGTCTTATCTTTCCATTGTTTCGTGTTCATGTTATTATCTCCTAAAGTGTTAAGAATATTCTCTCTAAGCATATCTGGTATCTCTATCTTCCTAGTCTTCACATCGTCTTCCCAATCTCTGAAGCATAGGTTGCCCTCTCTATACGCTTCAACCTCCATATCCCTAAGATGACTATTGTTTTGTGCGTATCCGGGTGTCGTATCAGGCAAATTTCCAAACTCTCCTCTACAGTTCTGTCCATGGTGGACCAACTCATGCGAAAGTGAGCGCATGACATCTTTTGGGTGCCTTCCAGTGACATACACGGTTATAGCGTATGACTGAGGGTCATAATGCGCTGTCTTGCCAAGAAGTCTTTTAGCATTAGCATCGTCTGATTGGAAATATATTGTTGGAGGCTTGTCGAACCCCACTCTTTTCCTGGAGTACGGCAAGAAACTTTTCAGCATTTGGCCAATTGAGGTTAAATCCTCTTCACACCTTTTTACTATATTGAACTTCATAAAGATACCTCGACACTATAAATAGTATTTATTCATTTCCTTTATTAATTAATTTAAGCTCTAAAAGTAAAAGTTCATAGTGAAGAGCATCTTTAAACGAAGCAACTCTTCCTTTCTTTACTTGACGGCCCCCTAAGGTAGCGTTATATATTTCATAAAGCATCCCAATGTTTCGTTCGCCACCCAACTTTTTCCATGATACGATATCCCCAACTGCAAATCTCCCAGACGCCTCTTCTCCAAATGAGTTGGTTGTATCCATTTTACTTTTTTCTTTCTAAAGGAGCCTTTAATCTAATTGGCTTCCGCTTCCTTGTTTTGTTTTTATATAGTTTTCTCTCAACCGCTGATCGAATGGTATCAACTTTTCTTTCGATTCTTGATAAAGATATGGTCAATAATTCCTCGGCGTCTAAGGGATCTAAATCTGCAACATCATTATCAACAATATCTAAGATTCTATCTAAAGTTGCTTCTGCGCTTTTTATATACTGTGAGAAAGGCCCCACCTGCGAATGATTTTTGCTGCCATGGGTAGGAAGAGAAGGGCCGGTTAGAGAAAAGTATTCTTTTAAAACTTTTGATACAATTTTGTTTATTTTACTGTTGTCTATCATGACAATATTTTCTCCATAATCTCGCTAGAGATGTTAAACTCTTCGTCCAAACTCCCAGAGCCTCTCACAGTAAGCAATATAAAGCTAACTAGCTCCTCTATATAACTTGAGGGCTCCATCATGAGGTCTTCCTCATCATCAGGGATCATCCCTTCATAATCTTCCTCTTCCGACATATAATTAATTATATCTGCAACCACCTTGGCTTTACGAGGGTCTCTTTCAAGCGGTTTGGAAAAAGTATTGATTTTATCTTTATCTATAGTTCCGTCTTTTTTGACAACTTTGAGCATTATTCTCTTTAACTCTCTTTCAAGGACCGTTTCATCTTTCCCACTGTTCACGCCTATGTGTTCTTTGAAAGGATATATTTCTTTTGACTCCTGTGCCGAAACGTCTTCCTCTGTCTTCACGCGATACCTGTCGCCTTGCTTTACAACTTGGTCCATCTGCTCAAGCTCAGACTTCAATACATCCACTCCCCCCATGATCCCCATTTTTTTCGCTATGTCATTTATCCCCAGAGGAGATTCAGAATCTTGTAGAGTCTTTAATATATCATCTCTAATTTCGCTGACAGCAGTTGGCTTAGCCCTACCGGGGCTACGTGAACTTGTTGGGCTTGGGCTCTTCTCGGCATCTAGGTCGATAATCTCATCAGGATCTAACTCCTGACCCTGTGCTTCTGGTTCAGCGTCTTTTAAATCTTCCACTGTTTCTGCCGCAGCGGCTGAGGCGGCACTTTTCTGCTCTTCTGACGCCTCTGGGTCTTCTACCGTGGCAGATGCTGCAGCCACGACTTGCTCCGAATTCTCGGAACTTTGGGCTGCGGCCACATTCTCATCAGCAGTATTTGACAAATTCTGGAAGAACTGCAGGCCTGCATCTGTAACGTAGCCAGCTGCATGCAACTGCGTGACCTTTTCTTCAGCAGATATATCTTGTGCAACAATCTCTAAATAATTTCTAAGTTTCGCTTCGTTTGCTTCATAATATCTAACAAACTCTACAAAGTTTTTAGTTTTCTTACTACCGCTGGCTAGCTTATCGTTAAAGACTGACCTAGCAAAATCTTTAAGCTTATTTTGCATGGCCTTCTTTTCTCTTTTCTTTTTTTCTGCTCCGCTCACAACTGAGTCAGGCTGTTGGGGTTCTGGCTCTGGGGTTGCTTCTGGTGGTGGGATTACTATGTCTTCCGGCCCAGTCTCCCCAACGGTAGCTGAAGGCTCTTCGAACTCTTCATCGTCTACTTCTACTTCCGCCTTATATTCTGGCTTCATGGGATCCGTGCCTGCAATCGCCTCTTCGGAACCGTCAAGCCCATCGCCGTCAGTGTCAGGAGCGTCTTTTGCCTCTATCGCAGCAGAAACGTTAACAAGCGCTTCTATAAATGTTTGGTGTAACAAGTCTCTAAAATCTTGCTTTTCAAATACTGTCTCGATCGCTTGAAGGATAGGGGTGCCTAGAAAGCTGCTGTCTTTTACACCAATTTGTTTGTAAACTGTTTGTTTGAGAACGTCTAGAACAGCCTGCGCAGACACCTCAGCCATTCTTCTTTGTATTTGATCGTTACCTCGGAAGACTCCTTGAATATCTTGAAAGCTAAACTTTTCCAGAATACCAACTAGCGGTTCACGAATAACACTTCGCATACGAATTCCCATATACCCAAGGAGTCGTCTTATGAGGAACCTCTTTATTGACTGCTTCGTCCCACCATATGCAGACTTAATTTTCTCATAAAAACCCTCTTCGTCCGGAGATTCAGACTCGCAAAGGATATAGACAACCTTGTCAGCTTTTTGCGATTCTGTGAGGGACTGGTTCTCTAGAAACAGCTTTTGCTCTAATAGAATCTGACTTTTAATAAAATTTTGTAATTCTATACTGTTCATTTTTTCTCACCATAGTGGCAGGCAATTTCTTCTCTTACCAATTCCTTGATTCGAGACTTCGTTATACTTGGAACAAATTCGCTCCTTGCACCCATGGCTTGAGAGACAAGAGTTTTTATCTGCTCTTTCGTTTTGTTATTCATTGTGAGACCCTTTCTGGCAGAAATACACTGTAATTAGTATTAAAATTCACATTTATACAGATTAGTTTCTTGTGTTATGGAAAGAACCGTAGCGGAAAGAGTGAAGTCATCGCAATATCCGTATGGCCTTAGTTCAGCGTCGTAACCGCTATAATCTAAAACCAATATGTGGTCTTCATGCATCTCCCAGGTAGCCATCTTATAACTGGTGTCGTCCCCTTCCCAAAGTTGGTAGAGGTTCTGATCATTGGAGTCTAACAAAAAGCAAGAATTTTCATCAAATAGTGGATTATCCCCCAAAGCCCACCATTTATTCAAAAAATGCTCCAAAGAAATATCCACATAAATATACTCCGGCCTTGGGCCGCAAGAAGTAAGAAAAATTAAAATAAATATTAAATGTCTCACCACAAGCCCCCTTTAATGCTTAATTGCAATCGTCTACGTAATCGTATGATATTTGGAGTTCCTCCTCCCCTGTTATACCTGAGACATCAGAAAATATTACTGAGTTCGTGGCCCCATCGTATAGCCAGTTGTCTGTGACCTCACGCCCCCCTAGAAGAACTTTAATGGTAGAAGGCATGGCTTCTTTGGATAAGGGATAAGATGTGCCCACTAAATATACTGGATTAGCTAAAGTCGTTAAGCTGGAGCCCCACGCCCCGCATATATCTAAGGAGACTCCCCTGGTGTAAAAACTTTGAGACAGGTACCGTGCCCCGACTTCTATCGAACACCCAGGAAACAACGTGATGCCAACCACCGAATGAAAGAAGAATAAATCTTCTTCTTTGAGACTCAGGAAAAAGTCATAATACTCTAGGTCGGTAAGAGGGCTGTAGTCGTCTTCGTCTGAAATTACAACCACAGACAGTGTAGCATCTTCACGCAAGAACCCTCCACTAAGGGTTCCTGGGGCTCCTAGCGCCTTCCTGGCCATCTCTTGACCCATCTCTACTGCGGAGCCCGTAGTACCTACCTCAACGGCTTCTGCAAGGGACCTACCAGCGCCGTAAGAAGCATTGGTTATCGTAGCGGTGACAGGCTCGGAGTTGTCAGTCGTGATTACGGAAATCTGAAAGTCTGTTCCGGCAGCAGTTAAGGTTTTTACAAAATCCTCAGCGTTGTCAGATAAGTCTGCCTGCTCTTCTGTCATAGAGCACGAGTTGTCAACCACAAAAAGAATGTCAGCTTTGTTTACCTTTTCGAACTCAAATACATCAGTGTGCGACCCCCCATTTACCCCTTTGCCGTGGTGACTCGCTCTCTGCTCGCCCTTACCGAGGGCGTTAGAATAGATAAACAGTCTACCGGTGTCCTCAAATAAATCATTCTCGTTGTACTCGAACGTGATTTTTATCTCTGCCCCAGGTTCCAGAACGATTGGGAATTCATATTCAGAAACCATTGAGAGGTCAGGACTGTTGATATAGTAAAGCTCATCAATTACAAGAGGCGCAGTCCCAACACTTGAAACTGTTAAATCGTATGACTCAGAGCAGTTGATCTTTACTTCGCCAAAATCATAGTCATACGGCTCAACACGGATTAAGGCGACTGGCTCTTCTCCCGTGTCCCCTGCTTGAGGCGTGTCTGTGACCATTGGAACATAGCCCGTGTCTGGTGTGTCCATCGCAACATCAACCGGGGGAGCATCTTCGCTTCCCTTGATGTTATATTCTTGGCCACAGCCAAACAATAATAAAAATAATAATAACCTTTGCAACGCATATCCCCCCCAGGAAGGTTGTTACTAACTCCTTTATAGTAACTAGCGTTGAAAGGTGCTTATTCTTGTTTTTTTTGCCTACTTCTCAAAACTACACGTTAGCTTGTGCTAAACTGTTATAGCAGCTGTAAGCATATTCATTGCGTTAACGATACGCTCAACAGTCACAACATATGTGATTGTGATAAAGACAAAGCCAATCCCACTTAATAGGGCGTACTCTATAGCAGTCGCGCCGCTCTCATCATAAATAAAAGACATGATATAATTCTCCTTAGTGGTCAATATATATCACGCTAGTTGTACAACAGCAGAAAACATTTTGTTGCAGCATACAATTACTCTTCAGCCTAAGCCTCTAACGATGCTTCAAACTACCATTTTCTGCACGACCAGTAACGTGCTTTTGTTTTAGGTCCTGGGTTGTCGCAGTTGTGGCGAGCACGGAAAGACTTACGTCGTTTTGGATTAGACTTTTTAATTCTCATGTTTTTATCGCCAAAGTTAACTTTCTTAACATTCCCAGTTTTGGGGTCTTTAACATAAACTTTAAATTTCTTTACATCTCCACGCATAGGCTTATTAAGCTTAACCTTTCTACCTTGGTATTCGGCCTCTTCGAGAGCCTCAACATTCTCATAGAGGTCAAAGTCCTCTGGAAGAGGTGTGCCGTCCTCGTAGGAGGCATCAACCATCTGATACTCTTCAACGAGGTCTTCATTGAGGAATCCGTTCCAATTTTCCATTATAAGCTTCATTTTTTTGATCTCCTTAGTCTAATTATCTTCTTTTTGGGGACTTTTTTCACTTTTGAGTCTTTGTCCTCTTGCATGCCGTCAGGCTCCATATAGGGGCGATCCTTGAGATATCTTTTCATTTTAGGGTCGGCTTTCACTGTGCGGCTTCCCTCCGCTTTGACACAATTTCGATATCTTTTGCCAAACATTATTTTTGTTTTTCTCGTTGGATGCGTCTTGTACCCTTTCTGGCATTTTTCCTGCAAACGACCTTCTTTCTCCACCGGATCGTTTATCCTCACGTTTAGGCTACCGCTATTATAATCAAAAATCTCTTTTGCTTCGCCAAAGGAAGCCTCGGGTTTCTCGGAGGGGGCAAACCCCATACTCATAAAAGCTTTTAGGGAAGCCAAGCTGCTTACTTGAGCAGATATCTCTTCGCCGGGGTATTCGTCTAAAACTGCTTGTATTAACTTTTTACCTAATCCTTGACCTCTCTTGTCTTCGTCAACAAAAAAACGAAGCACTGAGTGGGCCCCACCAGCTAGTTTGCTATTCTCTAGTATCACCAATCGTCCGCCATCAATTTTAAAAACTGTTTTGTCGTCCTCGCGGGAAACCTGTACTTTGCTCGGCCTCTCTTGTACTGGAACTATGCGAGCCGCCGATAGGTCAAAGAGGGCGATTTCTTTCCCGGCGCTGATTTCCTCGATAGCTCCAATAATGCCAGCCTCAATTATAAGCTCCCTTGCTTTCTTGGGGCCATAATGTTTTACAATTGCCCCTATACTCCCCTTGCCGTGGGCAAGAGAGAGGACTCCTCTATATGGGTCTCTGCCAGTCTTCTTTTCAATATCTTCAACAATAGAGGTTATTGAATCTCTAAGGTCTCGCGGCTCACCAGTTGTTGGGTTGTATATTCCTTTTTTTGGTATTTCTGCTTTGTACATAGCTGCGCCCTCTCTGTACTTGCAGTAACGCTCAGCAATATCTTTGTTCGTTGCAAAATAGATGCCCGGCCCAAGAATATGAGTACCTTCGCCACTGCCAAGGAAATCAAGGTCGAACTCTGCCTCGATGTCTGGCCTACCGCAGTGATAAGCAATATAATATTGCTCTTCCTCTTCCTTTAGGAGCTTACGCCAATTTTCAAGTAGGAGTTTCATTTTCTATCTTCTTCCTCCCAATGAAATTTCTCTTCTCCATCGTAAACCGGTCTAAGGTAGTCGTGGTAAGTCCCACTGTACACATAGGCATCAAAATGATCTTCGCCACCCAGCCATTTTTGAAATATCCTGTGATTCCCGTCTTCAACAATTAATTGTTGTTGTTTTAAATCATAGAATAAAACAGGTAATCCTCCTGTCATACTCAATTCTCTTCTTTCTATATCTCTCAGTACCCCCTCGCCTTGTTTTTTAAGCATACTAAGGGATGTCATGGGAACATTCTTAACTAAAATCCCTTCTTCACCTTTTTCCTCGTCGAATTCTTCTTCTCCTTGGAGAATTTCATTGGGAAGAAAATCCAACTCTTCTTTTAGGTATTTATGCCAATTTTCAAGTAGGAGTTTCATTTATTCTTCTCTTGCCACTCGTAAGACACCTTATCTTCCTTGATTGGGCCTCCTGTAGCCCAGGTGTCACAAGAGCGGGCTGAGTGGCATTTGAAATGATGCATCCAGCAGTAGCCAAGACGCCCACTGTCGTCAGAAACGGACCCAGGCATGCATTTGTCCATGCGAGGCGAGATATCAAAAGCTACACAGACGCCACAAGTGCTCTTTTTTGCAGCTTTTTCGGTTGTATCCCACTTTTTAGCTAGTTTTACCCAATAATCACCGGGCTCCTCAACATTCAGGGGACCATACATGTGGTTTTCTCTTGTAGCGTTACGATTTTTCGTGTTTAGGGCAACGTCTTGTGTAGCTTTAGGGCAAACCGCATCTATTGCCTTTTTTATAATACGTATGATCACTTTTTTACCACCCTGACCTTGTAAATATTAGCAACACGACTAGGGTTCTTCACTCCGTAAACGTATTCGCTGGCGGCTTCGTTAACTTTTCTCTTTTTAGCTTTTTTTCCCCATGATTTACCCTTACCGCGCTCTTTGCACGCACCAGGAGTAGGACGGCAAGCAGGGTACTTCTTGCGCTTATCTTTCCCTGAACGTCCGCAAGCCTTGTACCCACCTTTGCCATCAGGAGCGTTGCAGTCAACCCAGCCCTTCTTCTTGCCCTTGGCACCTTTCCGGCCAAACCAGTCTCTTAGGCTTGACTCTTTACTTGATTCTGACCCCGCTCTTTTTTTTTTGGCTTCCTTCATGCTCTTTACGCTTGCAGCAAATCCTTTTCTTAGGACAGCCTCCAAGCTGTCAACTATTCTTCCATATTTAGCTTCTAGCGCTTGAATATCTATCTTTGGATTTATGCTCTCCACCCCATCTTGAGGAAGTTCTCTGATGTTAAGTAATAAAATCATTCCGATTTCATTTTTGTCATCGACATCCTGTAATTTTATAAATTCATCGTATAACGAGTTAACTAATTCAACCTTTTCAGAATTGTCCGTCTTGTCTGACTGAGGTAAATGGAAGATATCGCCCTCTGTAAGGCCGTCAGAGGCATCTGTGGGCTCTCTCGACTCTTTTGTGGTACTCTTGCCCCAGTTCTCTGCTCCGACCTTGCGACACTTGACTAAAGCACCTGAAGCGTATGCAGAGGGCCACACTTTGTACCTCGACTTTACTTTATGGTAGCAAGCGTCTTTTTTCTCCTCCAGTTTCCTTGCAGATGGCTTCACCACTATTTTCATGTTTTCTCTCCCATTCTCATTGCCATAGCAGCCTTAAATTGAGCCTGCTCATCGGGATCTTCTATGTTGTTCACTGCATCGATGGCTGTTTTTGTTTTCTCTCCAACCTCTTGCTCTAACATTTCCCCTTCTAACCCCTTTTCTGGGAGAGACTCTAAGAAAGAATTCACAGCTTCCACCATATCTGTAAATCCTTCTAAGATTGAAGCCAATTCATCCCTGTGGGCTCGGAAGTCTCCACCTCCATGAGGTTGGTACCCGCCAATAATGTAGTCGGCTAATTGTACAGCAGGGCCTTCTCTCATGATCCGGCCCTCAACGTCTTCAAGCGGATCTTCTGTTTCTACTATATGCTGTTGGGCTGGACTAGTGTACTTACGCCAACTCTCGAAGATTAATTGATTGTCTTTAAACGAACTAAACCGACTCATAGTGTGTAAACCCCACTTATACACATTAATTAGTCGGTAATAGTTTAAAATATATCTATGGTTCCACGGATACGCTTAAAATGTTATTACAATTATAAAACGGCAACCTTATAGTGTAATAAAAATCCTCTCCATCGGGGCTGGCTGTGACTTCATAACTAGTCTGGCCTTTCTCTGTGGTGAGAACCATAGTTGAGAAACTATTACTGTTTATAGCAGTCAATTGAGTATTTTCAGAATCACTTGGGCCACAAGCCCAATATACAAACTTATCTGTTTGTATATTATTCTTTACATCTGCCTTATAGCAGCCATTTAAACAAAAAACCATACTTAGAAAAATTAAACGCATGTTATACCTCTTTTGAAAAGATATAACATGCGTTTAAACTTTTATCAAGTAAGCTTTACTTTTCTAATTTCGGGCAAATACGAAAGTGTCGCCTGTGTCATAGCTTTCGCCTTCCACCCCTCGTAGAGAGACGGTGCTACCAGAACCTGGCCCATCGAGTATCTCGAATCTAACGATCGACGCTTTTGGTGATTGGGACACGACAGCCTTGATACGGAATCCCCCGCTAAGGTCCATGCCTTTGGCGGTGGCTGCTTGTACGAACTTAGACAGAAGTTCCCTTGATGCGGTGCGGGCTTCGCCTTCGCCACCTCTAACCTCGGTAGCCTGCTCATTTAACACTTTTCTTATCGTCGTGACCACAAGCTTTCGTAGTCCTGACTCTGTTATACGCATATGGATTTCTCCTTTGTCTGTAAATAGTTCACCACTCTCTAAATTCTCAAATCTAAGGCGGTCTGTGCCAAATCTTTTTACTCTCACCGTATACGGAGAGCCGGAGCCTGGATTTTTGTGGCCGCCGGATGTCGTATAAATATCATTTTTCCGACGTTGTCTCTTGTAACGACGCTGGGCAGGTTGGGTTAGCTGAGACTTTTCTTTTTTCATTTCCTATTCCTCGATGACGATCTCGTAAGTGTAAACGGAACCGCCTGCCTGAACAAGCATCTTGGAGCCTGCGGCATCAATGGAGAAGTCGACTAGGCCATCCCAAGCAATGCCTTCGCCCCAGACCTCGCCACGTTCAACGTCGTAAGCCACGAAAGAACCGGGAAGAGAAATGTCACCATAGACGAGTGCGAACACCGCGCCGTGGTCACCAACGGGAGTAAGGTCATAGATGCCACCAGAGGCTTCCACGCGCCATCTGGGGGTTCCAGCGTGGTCAAGGGCCGCTAGGGTCGTCTCGCCTTCCCAAGCGACAAGAAGGGCATCGTGGGCCGTGTCATGGGCGACTAGGTTGCCGACACCCTCAGCGACGAGGCGGTAGTCTGTGTCGGTCACTGCGTAGAGATCACCGTTTGCGAAGTAAATAATGTCATCAACTTCGTTGATCTCGATGCTTGGGTTAGTCTCGCAAAGTTCATCCGGTAGGGTGACAGAGGAAACCGAGCCGTCGTGGCTGCGGCGGGAAACCATGCAAGAACCGTTGTCCTCAAGGGTCACATAGCCG
>TARA_R110002012_G_scaffold9100_1_pt1 | contig 14298 bp, 13 predicted proteins | sample TARA_R110002012 | Tara Oceans TARA_R110002012 (sample SAMEA4396515) | marine metagenome | biome: Westerlies Biome; feature: [DCM] deep chlorophyll maximum layer (ENVO:01000326); material: water (ENVO:00002006), including particulate matter (ENVO:01000060) such as... | depth 40 m
GTCACGATTTTAGTGACCTGGCCGCCCTCGATTTCGTCGCGTACTTGGTTGCGAATGAAGTTCGGCGCTGGGGTGGTCTCGTTGGTCATGATGGTGTTGATAACCTCGTGGTGGATGGCGTACTGAGCCGTGAAAACATAGGATAACCCTATGGGCCTTCGCGGTGCAGGGCAAAACAGCTATTATAACGTGACGCCGATGCACAGCGCCAAGGCGAACGTCTTTATTGAACAGGAATTTATCAATGATCGTATTACAGACGAACCACGGTGACATCACCATCGCCCTTAATCACGAAAAAGCGCCTATCAGCGCGGCGAATTTTGAACAGTACGTTCGCGACGGCTTTTATGACGGCACGTTGTTTCACCGCGTCATTGATGGCTTTATGGTGCAAGGTGGCGGTTTTGATAAGGATTTTGAGCAAAAACCCACCCGCGACCCGATCGATAACGAAGCTGACAATGGGTTAAAAAATACCGTGGGTACATTGGCCATGGCCCGCACCCAGGATCCACACTCTGCCACCGCGCAGTTTTTCATCAATGTGGGCGACAACAACTTCCTGGACCATAGCGGCAAAAACCTACAGGGCTGGGGCTACGCCGTTTTTGGCGAAGTCGTTGAGGGCATGGACGTCGTCAACGAGATTAAAAACGTGACCACAACACGACGTGGCATGCATGCCGACGTGCCCGCTGAGGATGTAGTCATCGAACGCGCTTATGTGAAGGATGCGGAATAACACTGGGAGCCTTATGCGCACACTGCTTGTTGCCGACCTGCATTTAAGTAGCGATACCCCTGAGCTTAATCAGGGGTTTTACCGCTACCTAGAGCACACCGCCCTGGGGGCAGAGGCACTCTATATCCTGGGGGATCTTTTCGATGCCTGGATTGGCGACGACCTACTCGATGCCACTCAGCACCCTCTTAACCATATTGCCCAAGAGGTGATTAAGCGGTTGCACACCCTTAGTAACGATGGCACCGCTGTCTATTTAATGCATGGCAATCGTGATTTTTTACTTGGCGAACGGTTTGCGGCTGCATGCCAGGCAACACTGCTCGGTGATGTTGAAGAAGTAGAGCTTCAAGGAGTCGCTGCGCTCCTGCTCCACGGTGATAGCCTATGCACCCAAGATGACGCCTATATGGCTTTTCGTCAGCAGTCGCGTGACCCAGAATGGCAGGCACAAATGCTGGCCCTGCCGCTGGAGCAGCGCCTGGAACTTGCCAAAAGCCTACGGCTGCAGTCGGGTGAAGCCAACGCAAACAAGGCTGACGCCATTATGGATGTCACCCAGCAAGAGGTGATCACCCTAATGGAACGCCACGGCGTGGCCACGATGATTCACGGTCATACTCATCGTCCCAAGGTACATACGCTTAGCGTTGAAGACGTGCCAGCCACGCGGTATGTGCTGGGTGACTGGGACAGCGAACACGGCTGGGATATTGTCATTGAGCGTTCAGAGCACACGGCGCCACAGCTACGCCAGTTCCCACTGACGGCACTACCTGAGGCATAAGCCACCTCTTGGACTTAGGACGCCTCACCCTTCAACTGACATAAAAAAAGCCGATCTTGCGATCGGCTTTTTATTGGCGCTGGCTAGCGTGGCGCCTCTATCTTTTCCGTGCTACCGCTCTATCTCAGCATCGCTGCGGAGATCTTCAATCAAGCCCTGAAGCACCGATTGAGCACGCAGCTGTTCAGACATTTGTGACACAAACGTTTCCATTTGCTCATCGACCTCGCCCTCACTGACGCTATCCAAGGCGACAACGGCAACCCCTTGAGGTAGCTCAACTGTCTGATAGCGACTCTCGCCCTCGTCAGGACGCGGCAGTCGGAAGGCTTCCTGGATAATTGGCTGAGGTACGTTAGTATCCGCTTGGCGGGTCAGGTTATTGGCTTGCTGCCACTCAACCTCCACCGACTGACCTTCACGTAGGTCTGCCACCAGCGCTTGCGCCTCTTCGCGCAAAGCCTGCTGCTGTTGCTCAGCGGCTACCGATATTTCAACATCTTCACGAACTTCGTCCAGAGACAGCAGCGCTGCTTCACGATGCTCAGCAACGCGAAGTACCAGTCGGCGATCCTGATCTAACTCAATGACCTCACTGTTATAGCCTTCCTCAAGCACATCGTCACTGAAAGCGGCCGACATGACGCCTGGCTCAGACAGCACGCCTTGTGTTTCAGAATCGCGCGCAATCCATTGGCTTTCATTAAGCGACAAGCCAATGCTATCGGCAACGCTTTGCAAGTCATCGGCCGCAAAGCTTTCATCAATCAGTTGCTGTACGCGCTGATTAAACTCGTCGTCAACTTCCTGCAGGGCCACTTCTCGCGCCAATTCATCGCGCTGTTCTTCAAACGTAGGGCCCTGAATATCGGTAACCTGAATGATATGGAAAGCGTTATCCAGCTCAACGGGCTCAGAGACGTCTCCTTCGCTAAGACCAAAAGCAGCCTCATCAAAGGTATCACCAAAGAAACCTCGACTGATGACGCCGAGATCACCACCCTCTTCTGCACTGGCCGTGTCATCCGAGTAGCGTAAGGCGGTCTCAGCGAAAGTCCCACCTTCATCCAGCGCTTCGCGAGCGGTCTCAGCCAACGCCTGCGCTTCATCACGTGTTCGCTCATCACCAAACGTGATCATGATATGAGATACACGGCGATCAGCATCACGATTCTGTTCACGCCAGGCTTGGCGTAAAGCGCTTTCGTCTACATCGCGCCCTTCCGCCATGGCTTGGCGATCAATCAGCACATATTCAAGGCGTACTTGTTCGGGACGCTCATAACGCTCTTGGTGTGCGTCATAATAAGCTTGCAATGCGTCTTCGTTCAGGTTGACGTCAGCATCTACGTCATCATTATCCAGTATCAGGTAACGGACGCTCCGCTGTTGACGCTGAAGCGCTGCCAGCTGTTCCTGTTCGCTGGGTAGACTAAAATCGCTGAAAGCTAAGCCTTGCTGTAAATGCTGACGCTGAATATCGACGCGTAGCTCTTCACGAAAGGACAAAGGCGTATAGCCGGCCCCTGCTAAGCGGTTGCGAAAAACCTCGGGTGAAAAACGACCGTCCTGATCATGAAATTCAGGCAAGCTCACAATTAACTGATCCAACTGCTCCTCAGAAACGGTAAAACCACCGTCCTCAGCATATTGAGAGAGTAACTGCTGGGTAATTAGCTGCTCGAGAATGTCGTTGCGTAAGGCTCGCTCCTGCTCTGGCGGCACTTGCCCTGAACGTAACGCACGTTGAACTTCAAGCTCCACCTGCTGACGCATAATCGGCTGGCCGTTGACACTAGCTACCTGGTTCGGATCGCTGCCAAAAAGCCCAAACAGTGACTCAATCCCGAAAAGCGCCATGGCCGCAACCATAACGCCGATAATAATTTTGGCACCCCAGCTCCTGGAGCCATCTCGAATACTTTGCAGCATGCTAGCCTCAGATAGTCACAGCCAAACACATCGGCCCACTAATCCTAACCAATTAGGGAGCCAGAAAATAACATGGGCGCACCGCCAGTGCGATGCGCCCATAAGATTAAAGCAGACCAGCCAAATTAGTTGACGGCGTCTTTCAGCGCTTTACCTGCTTTGAAACTTGGAACTTTAGCAGCGCTGATCTGGATTGGCTGACCCGTTTGCGGGTTACGGCCAGTTCGAGCTGCACGCTCTTTAATCGCGAAAGTACCAAAGCCTACCAGAGATACGCTTTCGCCTTTTTTAAGGCTATCGGTGACAGACTCCACCATGGCATCCAATGCGCGTGTCGCCGCTGCTTTAGGAATATCGGCAGACGCGGCAATGGCTTCAATCAGCTCGGACTTATTCACTCTTCACCCCTTGACTGTTTTAAAAAATGGCTCTGAACGGCATGATCACCGATAGGCTCAACGAACAAAGCGTAGCTGCGTTTTATAGCAACGCCCTGAAACACCTGTCAAGCAACCATGCCTTGAGATACCCGCCACGCAAGGCTGCGGGCAAATATTAAGTATTATTAAAGACCGCAAAGGACTTTAACAGCTTAATGAGTATTAGCAACTACGTTACTACTAAACGATGCTTCGGTATTTTTGAGCGACGCACCGTCTTCAACTTTATCAGTGAGTGCTAAGGCTAGGACATCATCTATCCAGCGTACCGGACGAATATCAAGCGCACCTTTGATGTTATCAGGTACTTCCTTGAGATCACGGCGGTTTTCCTCAGGAATCAGCACCATCTTTATACCACCGCGGCGAGCTGCCAGCAATTTCTCCTTCAGCCCACCGATGGGTAATACTTCACCGCGCAGATTCACTTCACCGGTCATGGCCACATCACAACGAACTGCCCGCTGCGTGTAAGCAGAGACAATCGCGGTCACCATGGCAATACCAGCACTAGGGCCATCCTTCGGAGTGGCACCCTCGGGCACATGGATATGCAGATCCTCTTTCTCAAACCGCTCAGGATCAATCCCATGGGCCGCTGCTCTGGCACGCACTACCGTATGGGCAGCACTGACAGACTCTTTCATTACATCGCCAAGTGAGCCGGTTTTATTAACCCGTCCTTTGCCTGGGGTCACAACAGACTCGATGTTGAGCAGTTCGCCACCAACGGAGGTCCATGCCAGCCCCGTTACTCGGCCTACCTGGTCATCCTCTTCAGCTAAACCATAGCTGTAGCGACGCACCCCTGCGTAGTGCTCGATTTGCTCGGCAGTTAAGCTCTGGTTCTCTGGCGTAGCACTGGGATCCTGCTCTTGCTCCAGGCGCTCACGCAGCACTTTACGCGCGACCTTAGCCACCTGCCGCTCCAGCTCACGCACACCTGCTTCACGAGTGTAGTATCGAATAAGCTCTAAAAGTGCGCTGTCTTCGAGCGCTAACTCATCACCTTTTAAACCGTTAGCCTCCAACTGCTTGGGCAATAAGTAGCGTTTGGCAATGGCCAGCTTCTCATCTTCGGTGTAGCCCGGCAGACGAATAATCTCCATACGATCCAGCAGAGCACTGGGGATATTCATCGAGTTAGCGGTACAGATAAACAGTGTTTCAGAAAGATCGTAATCAAGCTCAAGATAATGATCACTGAAGCTGTTATTTTGCTCTGGATCAAGCACTTCAAGAAGCGCGGAGGCGGGATCACCACGATGATCCATCCCCAGCTTATCAACCTCATCTAACAAGAACAGCGGATTCTTGACACCCGCACGGCTCATCCGCTGCATTAACTTGCCCGGCAATGAACCAATATAGGTACGCCGATGGCCACGAATTTCGGATTCATCACGCACACCACCTAGCGCCAGCCGCACATATTTGCGGTTGGTAGCGCGGGCAATGGATTGCCCAAGTGAGGTTTTACCTACACCAGGAGGCCCTACCAGGCACAGCACAGGGCCTTTCATCTTACGTACACGTTTTTGTACCGCTAAATACTCTAAAATACGTGCTTTAACTTCTTCCAGGCCGTAATGGTCTTCATCCAGCACCTGCTGTGCTTTAATCAGGTCATGCTTGACACGTGTGCGCTTTTTCCATGGAACAGCGATTAGCCAATCCAAGTAAGAGCGCACAACAGTGGCTTCGGCAGAATTTGAAGCCATCATTTTAAGCTTATTGAGCTCTTGGGTGGCTTTCTCAGATGCCTCCTTTGGCATGCCGGATTCTTTGATCGCCTGCTCGTACTTCTCGGCTTCATTAGGCACATTATCGAGCTCACCCATCTCTTTCTGGATGGCCTTCATTTGCTCGTTGAGGTAGTACTCGCGCTGAGTCTTCTCCATCTGCTCTTTTACGCGAGAGCGAATACGCTTCTCTACCTGGAGCAGATCAATCTCGGACTCAATCAAGGCCATCAGGTGCTCGATACGATCACGCACCCGATCCATCTCTAGCAGTTCCTGCTTGTCACCAATCTTGAGCGACAAATGCGCACAGATGGTATCCACCAGACGGCTGGGATCTTCAATTCCCGACAGCGAGTTAAGCACTTCGTTGGGGACTTTCTTGGAGAGCTTAACGTACTGTTCAAACTGGTTAAGCAAAACGCGAACGAGCGCTTCCTGCTCACGACTCGTCAGCGGTTCACTTTCACGGGGCGTTAAGTGCGCCTGGGTATAACCTGCCTCATTCTCTTCGACATCAAGCACATCTGCCCGGAAATTACCTTCAATGAGCACTTTAACCGTGCCATCGGGCAACTTAAGCAGCTGCATAATGTCCGCCACGGTGCCCATGGCATAAAGATCAGCATTATCCGGCTCGTCCTGAGACGCTTCGCGCTGAGCTACCAATAACACACGCTTATCAGCCTCCATGGCTGCTTCTAGCGCCAGGATAGACTTTTCACGCCCTACAAATAGAGGGATAACCATTTGCGGATATACAACCACATCGCGCAACGGTAAAAGGGGTAGACATTGTGTCTGTTCGGCGTTCTGCTGCATCGCAGACGTTCCTCGGCAAATCGGATGAGTACTTGAAAGAGTACTTAGAAAAGTACTGCCTACTTTTCTATGCCTGCGCCTGATAAATGCGCAGGGAATAGTGTTTGCAGTAACACTTCACGAACTAACGCTTATAGCGATGCGCCATAACAACAAGGGGTCGCCTAGGCGACCCCTTGGACTAGCGCAAGCGGGTGAAGCTGGGCCGCGATATTCGACTACACACTAACCATCAGTGCCGTCGACCCGTGCTTCATCCTGCTGAGAGTAGATCAATAGTGGCTCGCTCTCGCCAGCGATAACTGAGGCGTCGATAACGACGTTGCTAACACCTTCAAGCGATGGAATTTCGTACATGGTATCCAGCAGCACAGACTCTAGAATAGAGCGCAGACCACGTGCCCCTGTTTTACGTTCCATGGCTTTTTCAGCAACTGCACGTAACGCGTCTTCTCTAAACTCAAGCGTTACACCCTCCATCTCAAACAGCTTGACGTACTGCTTGATCAGCGAGTTCTTCGGCTCTGTCAGGATCTGCACCAGGGCATCTTCGGTGAGCTCCATCAGCGTTGCAATAATAGGCAAACGACCAACGAACTCAGGAATCAAGCCAAACTTGACCAAATCTTCCGGCTCGACATCGGCCAGCAGCTCGCCAACTCCACGAGAGGATTCTTTGCTCTTCACCGCCGCATTGAAACCGATACCGCCTTTTTCAGCGCGATCACGGATCACCTTATCCAGACCCGCAAAAGCCCCACCAACGATAAACAGGATGTTGCCGGTATTTACCTGAACAAATTCCTGCTGTGGGTGCTTGCGCCCGCCCTGTGGCGGCACTGATGCAGTGGTACCTTCAATCAGCTTCAACAACGCCTGCTGAACGCCCTCACCCGACACATCACGGGTAATGGACGGATTGTCTGATTTGCGTGAAATCTTATCGATTTCATCAATGTAGACAATGCCACGTTCCGCTTTTTCGACGTCGTAGTCACACTTCTGCAACAGCTTCTGAATGATGTTTTCAACATCTTCACCGACATAACCGGCTTCCGTCAGCGTGGTCGCGTCCGCAATGGTAAAAGGTACATTCAGTAACCGTGCCATGGTTTCCGCCAGCAGCGTTTTACCGCTGCCGGTGGGGCCAATCAGCAGAATGTTTGATTTACCTAGCTCAACATCACCTTCGCGCACATCTGTTTTCAGACGCTTGTAGTGGTTATATACCGCTACTGAAAGCACCATTTTGGCACGATCTTGCCCGATGACGTAGTCATCCAACGTATGACGTATTTCGCGAGGCGTAGGTAAACGCTCCTCATCGCTCTCGGCATCGGCTTCGAGAACTTCCTCGCGAATAATGTCATTACATAAGTCGACACACTCATCGCATATATATACGGAAGGACCCGCAATTAGCTTACGTACTTCATTTTGATTTTTTCCACAAAACGAGCAGTAGAGCAGTTTGCCACCTTCGTCTTTGCCTTTGCCGTCGGCCATTAGCATACCTCTATCACTGCGGCGGCATAAGCCGCCGGAAAAGCTCGTTAGAAAAGCATAATCCTACTACGCTATCAGGATGTAGGCCGCTTATCCAGCACTGCATCAATCAAGCCATAATCTTTAGCTTTAGTAGCGCTCATGAAATTATCCCGATCCGTATCGCGCGAAACAGTCTCAATATCTTGCCCTGTATGATGAGCAAGAATTTGATTTAGCTTCTCACGAATACCCAGGATCTCACGGGTATGAATTTCAATGTCAGATGCCTGCCCTTGGTAACCGCCCAATGGCTGGTGAATCATTACCCGCGAATTAGGCAGACAATAGCGCTTGCCAGCGGCCCCTGCGGTCAATAACAGCGCGCCCATGCTGGCCGCCTGACCTATACAAACCGTCGACACATCAGGCTTGATGAACTGCATGGTGTCATAAATCGACATGCCCGCCGTAACCGAACCGCCCGGTGAATTGATATATAAATGAATATCTTTATCCGGATTTTCCGATTCCAGGAAAAGCAGCTGTGCGACAACCAGATTCGCCATGTAGTCTTCTACAGGCCCTACCAAAAAGATCACGCGCTCTTTTAACAGGCGTGAGTAAATGTCGTAGGCTCTTTCCCCTTTGGCGCTCTGCTCAACCACCATGGGCACTAAACCGCCGGCGTTTTGAATATCAAACTCACTCATTCAGGTGATTCCTTGCGTCCGGGAAGGGAAAGGCGCACCGACATAGAGGTGCGCCACGTTCCAGAGTGTTAGGCGCTTGCTTGCTCGCCCTCTTCAACACCCTCGTCCTGCTCAGCCTGCTGCTGTGCAGCGGCAAGCGCTTGCTGATATGACATTTCAACATCTTTGATGTTCGTTTGCTCGAGCAACTTAGCGACCGCTTTCTCTTCGAGAATGGCGGATTTGACCTGAGTCTTCAGCTCATCATTGCCCATATAGTAGCTAACGACTTCCTCTGGATCTTGATACTGCTCAGCCAATTCAGCCACTTTCGCCTTAATCGCCTCATCGTCAGCATCAAGTTCGTTAGACTTGATCACTTCGGCCAGCAACAAGCCGACCTGAACACGGCTCTTCGCCTGCTCTTCGAACAGCTCGTTAGGCAATTGGCTAACATCAAAGTCTTCACCCAAGCCAAACTGCTGCGCTGCCTGACGTTTCATGCCGTCAGTTTCCTGTTGAACAAGCGCACTGGGCACAGGAATGTCATTGGCCTTTTTCAGTGCATCAAGCACTTGCTGCTTGATACGGTTATCAACGGCCTGCGACGCTTCACGCGTCATGTTCTTTTTGATTTCAGCGCGGAATTTTTCCTGATCACCGCCTTCAACACCGAAACGCTCGATGAATTCAGCATCCACCTCAGGCAGCGTTTGGCTGCTGACCTTGTGAACAGTGACCTTAAAGGTCGCCTCTTTACCGGCTAAATGCTCTGCCTGATAATCTTCCGGGAAAGTAACGTTAAGCGTTTTTTCTTCGCCTGCTTTGGCACCGATCAACTGCTCTTCAAAGCCGGGAATAAAGCTGTTGGAACCAATGACCAGTGAATGGCCTTCGGCGCTTCCGCCTTCGAATGGCTCATCATCAATGTAGCCTTGGAAATCAATAGTCACTTGATCACCGTCAGCGGCAGCAGCGTCCACCTCTTCCCATGCGGCATTTTGCTTACGCAGCGTCTCAATCATTTCTTCAACATCAGCATCGCTGACGGAAACGACCGGGCGCTCAACCTCAGTACCCTCGATTGAGGCAAGCTCAACTTGTGGGTAGATCTCCATCACCGCCACAAACTCTAAATCTTTGCCTGACTCATTGACTGAAGGCTCAATCTGGGGGAAGCCAGCCGGGTTTAAACCCTCTTCAGTAATCGCGCGAACGTAACGCTCACGCATCACTTCACTGACCACCTCGTTACGGACGTCTTGACCGTAGCGCTGCTGGACTACTGCCATTGGCACCCGGCCCTGGCGAAAACCATTCAAACGAACATTTTTCGCGGTGTCTTTCAAGCGAGCACTAACGGCCTCGTCAATGTCGGCAGCCGGCACTTGAATAGTAATGCGACGTTCGATTGGGGAGGTTGTCTCGACAGAAACTTGCATGAATAGTCCTCTAACGGCTGGGCGTTTTGTTGATTGCATGTAATAAGTTCATGGGGGCAATTTTAAGAACCCCAACGCATGGTGGCAAGCGCCATGATCGCAAGATGGGGGCGCAGCCGTTAATTACAAGGCGGCAAGCGACTTATTTGTTACTTTTCGGCCCTGGATCACTGATACATTTATCTTATGCGATATGCTACTTGTCATTAATTGCTCATTTACCAACTATCGTACCGATACTCATGACGACTCATCAAGATTTACCTATATCACGCGTGATGCAAACCAGCATCTTGCACTGCAAAACGAACACCCCTTTGTGTGAGGCGGCCAAGCGCATGGCTGAGCGTCACTGCAGCTCCATTGTCGTTATGGATAATGACACGGTGGTTGGTCTATGGACTGAGCATGACGCTCTAACCATCAACTTTAGCACACCCTCTTCACTTGCCCGGCCAATCGCTGAATTCATGTCGTCACCGGTTCATACTGCGCCGGGGCAGATGCTTTTAAGTGAAGCTGCCCTGCTTCTCAATAGCCATAAGCTACGCCATCTCGTGGTGGTTAATGAGGCGCAGCATCCCGTTGGCATCTTATCGCAAACCGATATTGTCATGAATCAGGGCCTGGAACCCTACCTGCGGCTTCGAGAAGTGCATACCACCATGCGGACTAATCCGCTGATGCTTGAAAGCTCGCTTAACGTTTCTGAAGCCGCCCATCAAATGCGCATTCATCGACAGGATGCGGCCATCATTGTAGGCAATCAGCAGCTGGGCATCATTACCGAGCGGGACATCGTGTCATTTATCGCGAATCAGCCCGAGGACATGCCAATCATACAGCTGGCCAGCCAGCCGGTGCTCAGCGTCAACGAAACGTCCCCTCTCATTAATGCTCGTGACCTGCTTATCGATCACCACATTCGCCACCTGGTTGTTCGTGACGAACAAGGCGCGATCACTGGCCTGCTCAGCTTTGGCGACATCTTGGCCGGTGCCGAATATTTATACCTCTCTGATTTACGCGACGCTCTGGATCAACGGGATATGGCCCTCGCGCGCTCCAGGCAGAACCTGCAGCTAGCCGAGCGCGTCATAGATTCATCCCTAGAGGGGATTATCATCACCGACGCCGAAACGCGCATTGAGTTTGTCAATCCCGCTTTCACCCACCTAACCGGCTACACCTTAGAGGATATTGCCGGCAAAAAGCCCAGCGTGCTGGCGTCAGGACGCCAAGGCGCCACTTTTTATGACCAGATGTGGGAGTCTCTCAAAACTATCGGTTACTGGCGCGGCGAAGTGTGGAATCGCCGCAAATCCGGCGAGCTTTATCTTGAGCTGTTGACCATCACTGCGATAACCAATGATGAAGGCGTTAACCAACACTACGCAGGGCTTTTTTCAGATATTACTCATGTCCGGGAAAACGAAGAACAGATTCGGCATTTAGCCTATTACGATGTGTTGACTCGACTACCCAATCGCCGCCTGCTTGAAGATCGCATTACGCTGGCAATCCGTCATGCCCACCGCGAGACCCAACAGCTGGCTGTCATGTTTATCGATCTGGACCATTTCAAGCAGGTTAACGATACGCTTGGTCATGCGTTGGGCGATGAACTATTACTCGACGTTGCTGCACGGATGACAGCGAAATTACGTGAAGACGACACGCTAGCTCGCCTGGGTGGTGATGAGTTTATTGCCTTACTCCCCAATATTAACGGCTTTTCCGAGGCCACCACCGTTGCAAAACGTCTCATTGAATCGGTAAGCGCGCCCTATTTACTGCAGGGACATAGCTTTCGCATTGGCTGTAGTATCGGCATCAGCCTATACCCGGACGATGGAAACACCCCAGAACCCCTCATCCAGCATGCCGACGCCGCCATGTATCGTGCCAAACATGAAGGCCGCAACACCTACCGCCTTTATCAGGCCGATATCGATCGCAAGGCCCGTGATCAACTAAGCATGGAGACAGCATTGCGTAATGCTGTTGAAAATGGTGAAGGGTTATATATGGCCTACCAGCCTTTAGTAAGATTCGATAACAGGCTATTGGCATCGGCTGAGGCCCTGGCACGCTGGACGCATCCAGAACAGGGCGCTATCGCCCCTACCGAATTTATTGCCTTGGCTGAGACTGCAGGTCTGATTGTAGCGCTGGGCGATAGAGTCATCGATTTGGTACTAACAGATATGGCCCGTTGGCGTGCTGAAGGTAAAAAGCTGGTGCCCATCGCCATCAACTTATCCGCAGCGCAATTCTGGCAATCCAATTTTGTGAGCACTATCACGCGTAAATTACAGGACCATGATATCCCGGCGTCGTTGATTACATTTGAACTGACCGAAAGTATATTACTTAACCGTCAGGCCGATGGCGCAGCGCTACTAAATCAACTACGTTCGCTAGGCTGTGGCATCGCCCTGGACGATTTTGGTACCGGTTACTCGTCACTAAGCTATTTGCACAACATACCTGCCCACAGCCTTAAAATAGACCGTAGCTTTATTGAAGCGTTAACCCATGACGAAAACAATAGCCGCACCATTGTGGCGGCCATCTCAAGCCTTGCCCGAGAGCTAGGCCTTAACGTCGTCGCAGAAGGCGTTGAAACCGAACAACAGTGGCAACTGCTTGATGGCTATGCCATCGATTTTATCCAAGGATATCTTTTCTCCAAACCGCTACCACAAGAGCAGTTTGCTGAGTATCTAGGGTTCGATGAGCCACTTGGTCATTAGCAAGAGACTGCCGCGTCTCACAATAAGCTATCCCTGACGCTTGCCAGTCCAACCAAGGCTTAACGCATGAAGAATGAGACCAAGCGTTGCGGCATGAGAAATAAACACCTGCCAACTGATCCAAGTGGTGAATAAGGCGTGCCATAGGCCCATTGCGACAAGGCCTACCACCATCATCAACGCCAGTCTTTTAAGCAGCGGCGGTATCCTTTGGCGCGCTTCGACGCCAAGAAGCCGCCACTGGAGAAGCACAACTGATGCCACTACCGCCAACGTGATGCCGATAAGCGTCTGGCGGGTTTCATGACCGCCAGCGACATAGCGAGGCAATGCCGCCAACATCAATACACACAAGCCGACGGCGACGCTGATGCGCTCGGCTGAAAAAGGAGCTCGCTTCATCGCTCAAACTACCTTTAACTGCTGTTCGTCAATCCACTCTTCAACCCATGGAATGGCAGCATCGTCGGCCATGAACGTTTCCATCGCATCGATCTCTAAACGCTCACCTAAACGAGTCGCGCCATGATCGGCCAGTAGTGCGTCTAGCGCTCTGCCAGCGCCGCAAAAGGTATCTCCATACGAGCTATCGCCTAGCGCAATAAGGCCGTAACGCAACGAACTGAGCGACGGACTTTGATCTCGCAAATGACGCACAAACGGGACAAAATTGCCGGGAAAATCGCCACTGCCCGTCGTTGACACACAAAACAGGGCAATATCTCCCTCGCTACTAACGAGATCACCCACCATAGGTTGCTCGTGAATATCGACGCTATAGCCTGCCTTTTCGAACAACGGCTTTACCTGCTCCGCGACGTCTAACGCTCCCCCATACATCGTACCGACTAATATCATCACCTTCGGCATCGTCACTCCCCTGTCAAAGTGTCACAGTGCCAACCGTCAAGTCGACAAATACCCGATTAATTTGCTCAAATATTATCATGGCTCAATAGAATGAAACACACTACCGACAGCAAGCATCATTCATACGAGAACAGGAGTGACTATGCAGCAAACCTTCGAGGCTTGGATCACCCCATTAATGATCGGGGGTTTAATGATATTTATGTGCTTCATTATTTGGGATTTGGCTAAAAAGTCGAATGCCGGAAAATTTGGCACCATTATGCTGTTTGTGGTCCTGGGTGCGGGCATGCTGGGTTACGTTTTCAAAGTGGTGATTGCATGGCTGATTGAACGTGGCGGCATGTAGCGCACGCCTGCATATCAATGTCGCACTCACTTAAACCGCTCTTATACCTGTGTTTTTATAAACCGGGCCTTTTATAGGCAGGGCTTTATAGATAGAACTTTTATAGACAGTGCTTTTATAGGCAGAGCTTTAAGCAAAAAAGGAGCGCCCAGGGCGCTCCTTGAGAGACTGCGAACGAGTAACAAGCAGTAGCTCGCTCTCACTGACAGCTATGACGACTCACCACCTACATAGTG
>TARA_R110002012_G_scaffold168847_1_pt1 | contig 14291 bp, 21 predicted proteins | sample TARA_R110002012 | Tara Oceans TARA_R110002012 (sample SAMEA4396515) | marine metagenome | biome: Westerlies Biome; feature: [DCM] deep chlorophyll maximum layer (ENVO:01000326); material: water (ENVO:00002006), including particulate matter (ENVO:01000060) such as... | depth 40 m
TAAAGATTTTAGAACTAGCTTTAAAACATGGGATGACAGGCATAGGTGTTAAACAAAGGGGAACATATGAAGCCAGATTTATTCATATTGATGATATGCCTCAATCGGAAGACCATCCTAGACCTTGGATATGGAGTTATAAATAAAGGAGTAAAATAAATGGTAATAGCTGAAACTCTAATGGGTGTACAGCTAGTTCGGTCTGCTATAAAAGGAATTAAGGATGTTATAAATACTTGTGAAGATGTTAGTGAGATTGCTCACCACATAGATAATGTCTTTCAAGGTGAAGAGCAGGTAAACCGAAGGATAGCTGCTAAAAAAAAGAAGCAACAAAAAAAAGGTCAGTGGTATTCTTTTATTGCTTCCAGATTAAAGTCAGATGATGAGGGTGATGGAACTTCAATTCAAGAGATAGCTCAAGAGCTTATAGAAAAAAAACAAATAGAACAGCAACGTACTGCTCTAGCTCACTTACTTAATAGAAGATTTGGGGCTGATACGTGGAGTTCTATTATGAAAATAAGGTTTGAAAGAATTGAAAAACTTAAAGAAAAAAGAAAGGCAGCCCTACAAAGAGCTAAAGAAGAGGCTTGGGAAAGAAAAAGATTTTGGAAAAAAACTGGGGAAGAAAGTGGGAAGCTATTAATTGTTTTAGGTGTAATAGTTGGAATGTATTATTATATAAGTTATGCATGTAAGGGATGTATCTAAATGGCAACAGAGATAAGTTCAAATACTTCTGTGGCAATGCCTGTAAGGAATTTAATATCTATCGTAGGAGCCGTGGCTCTTGGAACATGGGCCTATTTTGGGGTTGTTGAAAGATTAAATAAATTAGAAACTAAAGCTCAGTTAATGCAATCAGATCTAGAAAAGAATAGTGAGTTTAGAATTAACACACCTCAATCTGCTACTGAGAAAGAAGCCTTTATGTTAATTGAACATATCAGTGGGCAGTTAGAATCTTTAACTCAAAAAGTAAATGATATGTTACATAATAAAGTAAACATTACACGGTTACAAAAGGATACTGAAAAGCTACAAGCTGATATAGAAAAATTAAAGGATCAGGCTAGAAATTTAGAAAAACATAATGGATCATAAACATGGAAACCTTTATTGGGTTTGTCTTATATCTTTATACTACAGCAGGAGATCTTCTAGAGTTTACCCCTAGAGATTCTTTATCTGAATGTCTATCTACTAAAAGAAAAATAGAGAGGACTGATCCTCCCCCTAAAGGAAAAGAACGGTGGGTATGTAAACAAGGAAAATTAAAATTAAAAACAATAGATGGTAAATTATATCCTGTAGAAGTTTTAGATGAATAAAGGAATAATATAATTATGAGTACTGCAACAAAACGTGATCCTGCTAAATGGGCAAGAGCTAAAGCTAGAGCAAAGGCTAAGATGGGTGGGAAGCATAGTGCTAGAGCTATGCAGTTAGCTACTAAATATTATAAGGATGCAGGAGGTTCCTACTCAGGTAAAAAGAAATCTACTAACAAGTTATCTAAGTGGACAAAACAGAAATGGAAAACTAAATCTGGTAAACCTTCTAGTAAAACAGGAGAAAGGTATCTCCCAGAGAAAGCTATTAAATCTTTATCTTCTAAAGAATATGCTGCAACAACTGCTGCAAAACGTAAAGGTACAGCTAAAGGAAAACAGTTTGTTAAACAACCTAAAGGTATAGCTAAGAAAACAAAGAAGTTTAGAACATGACTTTAACTACCAAGCATCACTTAATGTTTTGTCAGATAGAAGATGTTTTAGCTGATAAGATAGCTCCTTATATGACGATGCATGGTGGTACTATAAAGTTATTAAAGTATGATGAAGATCTTAAAAATGTACATGTAGAATTAGGAGGATCTTGTGCAGGATGTTCAGCTTCTACTATTACATTAAAGTTAGGTGTAGAAAATATGTTGAAGAATGAATTTCCAGAAGATGTAAAGACAGTGACTCATACAGAAGCTGAGATAACTAATCCATTTTTTATTTAAAATTATGTAAAGGATTAAACAGTGACAAAACGTAAAGGTACAATGAAAGGTCATACAATTGGAGGAGGTCATAAACGTCCTACTAAATCAGGGGCAGGGATGACACCAAAAGGTGTGAAGAAATATCGTAAAGATAATCCGGGTAGTAAATTACAGACTGCCGTTACTGAGAAGAAACCTACAGGTAAACGAGCATCAAGACGTAAAAGTTATTGTGCTAGAAGTGCAGGTCAGATGAAGAAATTTCCTAAAGCTGCAAAGAATCCTAACTCAAGATTAAGACAAGCTAGAAAAAGATGGAGGTGTTAAATGGCTAAAGGGGTAAAACATTATTTTAAAGATGGTACTGAATTTAAGGGACGTATGCATAAGATGCCTAATGGTACTATGCACTCAGGAGCAAAGCATACAAAATCTAGTAAACCAGTTGTGCATTTTAAAGACTTGTCAAAAACTGCTATAAAGAAAACTAAATTAAAGAAGAAGTAGATGGAATTTGGCATACGAGAACTTATACAATTTGGTACACTGTTAGCCAGTTTAGCTGGTGCTTTTGCTGTTGTTAAGTCTCAACTCTCTAGAGTTATTCAAGATATAAAAAATATTGAGAAAGAATTACATGAACTAAATACTAGGTTAGATCAGACTGAAGCTGACTCAGCCGTTATGAAACATCAAAATAAAGTATTCGGTACTATCTTATCTCCATCTAATTTAGAAAAGTTAAATAAAGATATTGCAAAGTTGCAAACAGAAATGGTAGCAACCGATAAAAAATTAGATCAGTTTCATGGGATGCATAATGGAAAACATCCTTAATCCCATTTACAACTCTTCATAAGTTTTTGCATTTCTTTCTTACCTATTATTCTCATAGAATTTTGAATATCATTTATTATCTTATCTGTGTTTAATATATCATCGTCATTACTTTTATTACCTCTAACACGAGACAGAATTTCAAGTGCTTTAATAGCACTGTTTGTATGTCCGTGTCCTTTAGCATAACTATATTGATTCTCTAACTCAGATATAACATCTACATCTGTAGACATTTCTTGTTCAGCATCGTAAACTCTTTGTTGAACTTCTGAATCTTGTAACAATCTATACCCTTGGTTATGGGCAGACTTTTCACTATAGCCAGCAGCTCTTGCTGCTTCAGTAGCATTACGAGTTAGAATATAATGTTGTACAAAAAGTTCTTGTTTATCATTTAACATTAATGAATCTCAACATTGAAACTTTCACCACAACCACACATTGATTTTACATTAGGATTCTCAACCATAAGTCGTTGACCAAACAAATCTTTTTTGTAATCAACTTCCATACCAGCTAAATATAATACAGACATACCATCGAGAACAAGTATCCCTGAGTCTAACTCAATTACAACATCATTCTCTGATGGTTTGTAGGTATCCAAAGGTTTCCAATCATAAGTAAATCCTGAACACCCTCCTCCTTTAACTGAAAGTAAGATAGCAGAGTATCCATTCTCAGATATGATAGAGGATAAGTGTATGTCAGCTTCTTCAGTTAATGTAATCATTTAGTATACTTCAAATTTTCTCTAGCTTTTCCTTTAAACTTTTCAGCAGATCTCATAGCTCCTAGTCCTAATAAACTTAAAGTTAAACTCATCAATCCTTCAGTAGGTATAATAGGTATAGCCATACCACTCCCACTAACAGCCAGCACCCACACAAATACAGGTTGGAAAACAAATTGCCATCCTAAACCAAAGGCACAGATCCAAAGGATAGCAGGTCTTGCTCCACTTACAAAAAGACTAGGATGTTTTGCACTTTCAATATTAGCTTGAGCTTGGGCTAAGTCTAAAGCTATGACTTGTTGTTTTAACTCAGCCTCTAATTTTCTTTTAAGATCCTTATCTTCTACAAATTTATCTAAGACTTTTCCTGCTACTCCGACAATACTATCAGCTAATCCAAACATAAGTTAAGCCTCTTCTTCTGGTAATATAATTGGTGAGGGTATAGGAAATAATGAGTCTTCATCTTCTTCCTCCTCCTCTTCATCTCTTAAAAGATCAACATCAAAATGATCCTCTAAGACACATAGCTTTTCATCTGCAGCGGCAATCTTTGTAATCTGTGAATCAACTGCTTGAACAAGATCAGGATGTTCTCCTATCCCTGCCGGGTTATCTAAATACACTTGGATGTTTGCTTTAGCTATAGCAATATCTGATTCATATAACTTACGTAATGCATCTAACATGGTAACACCTCCTTGTAATGTTTAACTTTAGCCATACGAGAAGTTTCCCATATAGCTTTTACTAATGTATTTTCTCCGTGAACAGAGAACTCCATATCAACATCATCTCGTTGGAATAACTTCTCACAATCTTGTGCCATTGCAAGTAGCTCTCCAGTAGTCCAGAATTTATGATCGTCTAAAGTTACATTCATAAACTTAGGTCTTCCATCTTTTTCTTTTTTCTTCTTTCTATTCTCTCTTGGCTCTGGAATTGTACAATCATACCCAAACAAATGAAATTTTCTAAAGCCAAATGTGTGCATCAAACCTATAGATCTCATAGCTGCACACGTTCCTCCTGTAATAAATGTAGTTTCGGATGGGATATTTAAAGACTCATCCAACACCATAGTATTATCTACGATAGGTTTTTGTTTATCTGCCTCTGTTCTTAAAGTTTCTGAGAATGCATGCCATCCCCATACCCTATCTGTATTCTTTTTAATTAACCGTGTAACTGATGGGTTAGTCATTGAAGCTATAAAGAATATAGTCTTAGGATCTATCTTACTAAATAAACTATGTCTTACAATTCCATGTGTAGACTTACCACTTAACGGTCTTGGATCTAGTATAACACATCCCCACGGTTGTAGGCCATGTTTTAATAGTTGTGGATAAGAATGTTTAACACAAACAATTCGGGTATCTTTTTCACGGCTTAGTTGTTTAACATGATCCCAATCCGTACTGTTCCCTCCAGAAACAAGAATGGCTGTATCACCATGACCTCTACCTTTTTCTATCCAGTTGGTCATAAGTTTTAAATTCTTTTTTATGTTACTCACAATGCTTTGATCTGGAACACAATCTCTAGGGGTAACTTGAATAGGAACTTGCATAACTTTAGTTGTTAATTCTTCGATGGTATCGTCAGTAAGGATAACAGCTAGATGAGTTATTCCTCCCTCACGTACACGATCACCAGAAGGAAGAACATATTTTCTATGTTTTGTAGCTTCTACAATTCTATTAACTTCTTGAAAGTCAGAATCAACACAGTTACCTTGATCATCTTCAGTTATAAAATCATCGAACACAAGAACTGGTATGTGTTTTAATTTAGAAAATTCATGCTGTACTGTCCTAGTGCTGTGGCCCCCATCAATGAAAGCCATGTCAGCATTAATGCTATGAGTAAGAGTTTGATTGGTATCTCCTTTAATTAATTCAAATGTAAATGTTTTATTTTTTTCTTTTATCTTCTTTTTAAAAGCATTTAATTGCTTTTGTACATCAGCTTTATTAGCTATAGGCTTGGCATTTAATTCTTTAACACTTAGCTCTTCATTACCTTCTTCAAATAAATCAAAGCCTATGTAATGAAAGCTATCTCTATTTTCAAAGGAAGCTAAAGCCATTTCGATAGCTCGTTGCCCTATCCATGTACCTGTTTCCACAATAGTTTTAGGTTGGTATTGTCTGATAATATCTGCTAGTAAACTATATCTTTTAGCAGCAGCTAAAGGCATATTCTTTTTTATTTGTTTTCTGTTTCCTTTTAAATGCTCCATAAAATCACTTAAAGGAAAGGATTCAAAAGCTTGTTTACCTTTAGTTAAATCAACAATATCTAAGTGACCAGTAAAGTCTTGAACTCTCATTCCATGAGCACGATAGATTATCATAAGTCTTTCAAAGACAAATCCATCATGCCACTCACGATAGTTTAAAACTTCACCTGAATCATAAGCTCCTCGTAAATCTCCCAGTAAATCTAATGGTGCTCTGTTGTTTAGATTGAATGCCATAAAGGAAGTTTCACTATAAGCAAAATGTTTTCTTCCTAAGAAAGCTAATTCAGCTTTATTATTTAAAAAAGATTCTATATCTTTACCAGAAAAATCTTTCTTTGTAAATGTATCAGCATCCAACCAGATTAACCAGCCAGCTTGCTTACTTTCATCTGCCATTTCAAAAGCTTTATCTGTGAGAGCATAAACTTTATGACAGAATTTAATAGCATCCAGCCTAAAGTTATAGTCAATTTTTTTATTAGCTGTTCCATCATGTTCTTTATATGTCTCTCTAAAAGCTATCATCTCAGGTATAAGATTTAAATTTCTATACTCTATATGATCACACTTAGGTACATCATGTTTAGATATATCAAAGTCATGATAGTATGCTGTTAGTTTTAAACCAGACTTCCAATGTCGAGCCACAGTCTCTAACATTCTCATAGCATAAGTTTTTAAACCATCTTCATTAAAAGATGTAACGATATTATACATTTACTAATCCTTCATCTATTACTATTTTATCTCGTAGAGCTTTCCACTCATCTACGTATTCGTTTTCATTAGTAGTTAATGGTTTCCAAGCTGTAAACCAAGGACCACCTGTTGTAAAGTGTACATTCTTAGCTTCAATCTCAGCATTAGAATGACCATCTAACCAGTTCCATTCTTCATGAATGTTACCAATAGGATTTATTGTCTCTCCTATCCATTCAAAGTTATGCAACCACCTACCTGGTTTTGTATTAACATCATCAGGAGTAAGATTAGCATTAGCTACATGCCCACAATTCCATAACATAAAACTAGACCAATTCTTTTTAGAATAATTTTGCTGTATCTGTTGATCCATTTTAAATGTAACATTATCACTAACAACATAGTCATGCCATATACAAGATACAGCATATTTAGGATCAGAATATTTTTCAAACACTTCCATAATGTCTGAACGAACTAACATATCACAGTCCATATAAATAGCTAGTCCTTCATATTGATTTAAATGAGGGACAAGAAATCTAGTAAAACTAAAGTCAGTTGAGAAAGGAAGACCATCACTAAGATCAATCTTTTGTGTATTGTCTATAGTTTTATAAGCTCGTCTGTATAATCCTATAGCCCTTAAAGCTGATTGATTTAGTTTAATAATGTTTAAGTTTTTAAAAGAAGAAGTAGATTTTATAGACTCTACAAGAACTTCAAAAGCTATGTCCTCTCTTTCATCATACCCTATGTATATCGTAGGGAGCCGTTCATACATTATAATCTCCTTTATATTACTTTATAGTATATTACTATACTATAATTTTTTTAATTTGTCAACAGTTAAATAACTTAACTGCATTCTTTTTGTCCTGTTTCAGGATCAATAAAACAAGCTGTACCATCTATCTCTTCTTTAATAGCTGGCTCACTTTTATTTAAGATCCCATATCGTTTACCTGCAAGCCTGAAGGTAGTGACCCCTTTTAACTTACCTCTCCATCCTCGTACATATACATCTTTAAATTCTTCAAAGGTTACACTATCCCCTACATTAATAGTTTTAGATACAGCACTGTCGATGTAAGGTTGGATGGCTATCTGCATTTTAATGTGGTCATCAATGGTTAAGTCTTCAGTTGTCTCAGCTTTAATTTTATGTTGAGCATAAACATAATCTTGTAACTTAACTATGATAGGACCATTCTCTGTAATTAAAGTACGATCTACTTCATGAGTAAACACAGGTTCAATACCACTACTGATATTGTCAGCCGTAAAACTTATCGTTCCTGTGGGAGCAATGCTTGTAAGGTGGCTATTTCTTATGCCTTGTTTTGATATTAACTCAATAAGATCTGTTGGAATTTTCTTTGCAAATCCACTATTAATATAGGATTCTTTTTCATACAAAGGAAACGATCCTTTCTCTTTAGCTAAGTTTGAACTTGCTTCAATAGCAGTATAGGATAGAGTCTTTCCTATCTTACGAGTAAACTTAACTGCTTGTTCAGATCCATACCTTAACTTAATTAGAGTAAGGCAATTAGCTAATCCAGTTACCCCTAGTCCCATCCTTCGTTTGTTCTGAGCCTCAAGTTTTTGTTTAGCTAAAGGATAATTAGTTCTATCAATAACATTATCCATAGCTCTGACAACGTGAGGAATATCTTCTTTAAACTTATCAAAATTAAATCTATTGTTAGACACATACTTAATTAGATTAAAGCTCCCTAACAGACAAGCACCATAAGGTGGTAGTGGTTGTTCACCACATGGGTTGGTAGCTTCAATGGTTTCACAATACTGTAAAGGATTATCATTATTAATCCTATCAATAAATAAAACACCAGGTTCAGCCCACTCCCAATTAGCTCTCATGATCTCATCCCATAAAGCTTTAGCATTTATTTCTTTATAGACTTGTCCTTTAAACGTAAGAGAGAAAGGAGTATCTTTAATAACACTTTGCATAAACTCATCTGTAACTCCAATAGAAATATTAAAGTTAGTGAGTTGATCTTGATTTTGTTTAGCTCGTATAAACTCTTCAATGTCAGGATGGTCTACACGTAGCACACCCATCATTGCCCCTCGTCTGTGACCAGCCGATATAATTGTTCTACACACAGCATCAAAGATGTGCATAAAAGATACAGGACCACTAGCAGAGCTATCGAGACTGACAATCCTATCACCACTAGGACGTATCCTAGAGAAGTCATACCCAATGCCACCACCTCTACGCATTGTCTCAGCTGCTTGTGTAGCCTTGTCCATGATGCTTTCCATACTGTCTTCAATCGTTCCAGATACAAAACAATTATATGCAGTGACATCTCTTGGACTCCCCATTGCTGATTGTACTCTACCTGCTGGCATAAACCTTTGATTTAAAAGGATATCTTTAAGTAAAGATCTATGATCTTGATCATCAGACATAGCCGCAGCATTTCTACTTACTGACTCTTCAAAGCTCTCATTAGGTAATCTATATTTAGTTGCATGTAACTCATCACAAACTGGTACTTGTGGACCGTACATTATTTTTTCTCCTTTACTATGATTAATTTTTTTAAATACCATTCAGCTTTCTTTAAATCTTCAATACCATTTTTATATTTATACCTCCATAAATATTTCATTATATTCCCTTGTAAATAATACTCAAACCCATCATCCAACGAGGCTTCAATTGCTTGAATACATTCGATACCATGTTGATTGTAATGGGAAGGAGAGTTTACGTTATCTTTATTGGTAGGTCTTTCCGTAGTAATAGGTTTATCCTCCTTCGTATTCTCGACTTGTGTTCTGACTTGATAAGTTGTTGGGCGAACATACGAGTACTTGAAAACTCTACTCCAGCATGATCGCAAACTGTTATAAAATCTTGACATGTTACCCCCACACTAGCAAAGAACCAAGCTGTAGCTCTTTGCCTCTCATAAGAAATAGTTTCTTCTTCATTTTTAAGTTTAGGTTTACTTGCATCTAATAATGCTTGTAATATTACAGCAATAAAGAGACACTGTTCAGGACTCTCTCGTTCTAATTTCTTTTCTAAACTTACAATAAGATTTAAATTAAATTTAGAGTTCTCACTCATGGTGATACAGTTTCATAAAGTATTCTGCATCAAGAATAATTAATGGTTTTTTATTATTCATTTTAATAAAAGCTAATGGTTCATAATCATTATGAGACTTAGCTTGATCCATTATATTATAGATACTTGTAAACTTTTCTTGGTTCTTACACTCAATAGAGAAAGGAAAAAGATGTCGAACAGAAGAACTTAGTTTAACATCCTCTCCTTTTTCTCCCATGATAGCAGTAGTAATCTCCTCACGTAAATCTAACCCATCAGCATTAAGCTCTTGAAAGATAGATATCAATTGATCTCTTACCCAATTCTGTAACTTTCTTCCTTTAGCTTTTGCTGAAGATGTTTTCATTAGTTATCCTTTTACTTCTGGAACATCAGGTACTCTGGATACACGAGTAAGATATACTATACCCTTCTGATATTCAAATGCACGTAACCCATGTCCATTATTACTATCAGACCAGCAATCTTTTTTATAAGCACAGTAAAAACAATTCATACCTAACTTATAATTACCTGACTTCCCTTCTGGAACATCAGGGTGACAACGAGGAGGAGCATCTTTTAATTTAACCATGCCTTTTAAATATTCTATTCTTTTTTCTGTGTTTGTTATTTCTAACTCATCCAGAGGCATCCAACATAACTCCCCACTAATCTTATTCATAACTAAGAAGCCAGCTTCTTTTGCTTTCTCTGCCGTAGCATAAGATGAAAGCTGATCCATATATCCAAAGGGATCATCTTTATATAAAGTCCGATCTTTAAATTTTCTATAAGATGCAGGAGATGCTGACTTAACATCAACAAGCACTCCATCTACTCGTCCATCTATGTGTCCTTTTACACCAGCTAATATTGTTTCTTTTTGCACATCGGTAACTTTATGTCCAGCTAAAGCAGTCAGACAAAAAACTAACTCCTCAATTATATGACCATATAAAAACTTTATAGGATCATTATCATTGAGTGGTTCTTTTTCTACATCTTGAAATTGATACCATAACTGACGATCAGGATACCCAACATTAGACATACGTAATTTTTTCTTGTGTATATCTTTACCATTAACCGATTGAGATAGTTGATTATGGATATTAGATACACAATTACTAATGATCTTATGTTGTTCCTTTTCACTTAACTTACATCCATGCTCTTCTTTAAAAAGATTATAGATGTCTTTTACTAATGTGTTTATTTTTTTCATAAAATAAATAGGGAGAGCATATCCTGAAGTAGTTCCAACATACACTCTCCCTCCCCTAGTTAGGAGTTAATTTGAAGAAGAGAAAGGAAGATCTTCTTCAGTCTCATCGGAAGTAAAACCGTCAGGGACAACATCGAATGCATCATCCTCTTCGGTTGTGTACGGTACTAATTCGGTCACTTGTACCGCACGTAGATCAGCAGAAACACCAGTTTTTCCACCGAAATTCCACTCAAAGGGTTCGTATAATACATTTACTTTAGAACCATTACCTACCATAGTCTCAGTAATTAATCTTTTCTGAGCATCAACTACATTAGGTGCTCGATTCATAGAGCCTTTTGCATTACGAACCTTTCGTTTAATGGTAACAAAATCATCTTTCTCGTCACCTTTATTCTTAACAGTTAGCCCATCCTTCTGAGCTTTCTTTTTATTAAGATCATCTAAGTTACCAACATCAATTGTCCATACACCGTCTGCATCAAACTTAGTATTAGGTGTAATAACTGATGCCCAATAAGCTGTTCCTGATAATACTTTGCTCACTATATTTCTCCTTTGTTAGGTTGATTAATTGATAACAGGATAACATATTATAACTTATAAATCAAGTATTATTTTTCTCCTTTCGTTTATTATTGTAATATAATTTCCATGCATCTTTAAGTAAGTCTTTATCTGACATTTTAGATGCATCTTTTTCTTGCCACTGACGTTCTTTATTTAATTTACGAGTTGTATTAACCCATTTATTTTTTTTAGGATCGTATGGAATAAGTATCTCCTTTCGTTAATGAGTGTCAGCCCACGTTTTACCTACCTTATATTCATTGTCAAGTGGGCATTTGACATTTAGAATCTCTTCAGTTTCTTTCATAGCTATCTTAGTGATAGCACAAAACTCTTCTACATCTTTGTTATGTACTTCAAACTGGTACTCATCGTGAACAGATGCTACCAAACGTACATCTAAATCCTTTGCATGATCCATCATCTGTACTAACCATTGCTTACAGATGATAGCACCTGCTCCTTGAATAAGAGTATTCAAAGCTGCATGAAAAGTTCTAATGTGTAACTGTCTTCCATCTAATCCTTTAATAATTTTAGACTTAGCAGCTTTATCTACATTAGTTCTTAACTTCTGTAATGCTGGAGCATTTTGTAGAAAGGTATCAATAAATCTCTGACCACCTGATGAAGATGTATTACATATCTTACCAATCTTAGATGCTCCTGCTCCATAAATTAGGGCATACAAGAACGTCTTTGCTTGATCTCTTGTCTCTAAGTTAGCTAACTTTTGATTAGCTGTATGTACATCACCATCAATAACTTCTTTAATGTAATCTTTATCTCCCATGTAATGAGCCAAAGCTCTTACCTCAAGACCTGAAGCATCTGTTCCAACCAAACTATAATTCTCTGGGTCAGATACAGTCCAACACTCTCGACACTCCTTACCATAGGGAGAGTAGACGGCAGGGATTTGAGCCATGTTAGGAGTATTATGGGTCATACGTCCTGTTACTGTAGACAAAGTTTGAACTCTACCATGTACCCTACCATTAATATCTACAGCTGCTAACCATTGTTTTATTTGAGACACTCTCTTTTCTAGTAGAAGATACTTAGAAATAAGTTTAGCCTCTGGTAAATCAATTTTAGATAGTATCTCTTCACTAACTATTACACTACCTTTATCTGTGTACTTACTTGGTTCCCAACCTAATGACATTAATCGTTTAGCAATCTGTTGTCGGGAACCTGGATTAAAGTTTTCTATATTATCTTTTAAAGCTTTATTAGTCGTCTTATGATATCTCTTTGTAATGATAGGTTTAAAGACATCTTGTAGTTCACTTTCAATTTTAGAAGCTTCATCACTAAAAGTATTCATTAACAACATAGCTTTCTGTTCATCTAAAGCAAACCCATTCTTTTCTTGTTGAGTTACAATAGTTCTTATCTTATGTTCTAACTTAATAGATCTCTTAGAAAGTAAGTGAGATTGTTTAGATAGATAATTAACTAACTTAAAGGTAACATCTACATCTCTATTACAATACTTTAACATATCAGATGTATAGTTAGTGAAGTCTTTAGGTGGAGTATCTTTAGGGAAACCTAAACGATCTCCCCAAGATCCTAAACTATTTCCTTTATCTATAATTGGATTAAGAAGTTGAGTTAGTATTAAAGTATCTACAACTTTATCCCAGTTAATATCTGCATCAGTTAGGCTATTGATTATTGGCTGATCAAAACCTAAACCATTATGCATATAAAATTTATCTACTGTCTTAGCAAACTTAGGGAACGATGTATAACATTCTTCTTGTACAAACTCATTAACTTTATTGGTTTTAATATCTCTTGCTACAATACAATGTATTTTAGTAGCATCAAGAGCATCTGTTTCTATATCTAACACTACTCCTGTACTCATATTAATCTCCTATATTTATTAACTCAGCTTTATCTAGTGGAACTTTATAAAAGTATTCTCCTTTTGGTACTGCTCGATTAGGAACTTCAATTACAGGACTTGATTGAACAACTCTACCATCCATCTTCCATGCCTGTTTGCAGTCTCCTCGTATAATATAAAAAAAGAAGTTAGCATTCTCATCTTTCTTATAAACCATATTAATCAATCTAGATTTCCTAAAAGGAATATTAACATCTCTCCATCCTTTAGGCCACTCTCCTTCCCACATAAACTTCATCTCTACTTCATGATGTTCTGTAACAGGAGGATGGTTAGGATGATTTAGATGTGGTAAAGGTGGATTAGAAAGTATATCTACCCCATAGTTTTCTTTTGGTATATGAACTTTATGACCTAAATTTATTAGGTATTTACTAATACATTTTTTAGCTAAAGGGTCTGCCATCTTGTACAGAGCAGGGTTAAATCTTTTACGTTTACTAGAAGGGTATTTCATTATCTTCTCCTATTGTTTGTCGTTCACCATCAAAAGGATTTTCAATAGCAGTCATCCTACCTGTCTCAGAATTGTAATAAAGGTGGGTAGCTACACCAGTGTCACCTGTGTACCTGTTCTTTAAGATTCTTATTACAGTAGTGTTAGCTTCGGTTGGGTCTTCACTCTGTTGGTTACGTTCTAAAGCTATGACGGCATCTGATAGATGACCGATTGAAGCTGACCCCCTAAGATGGGACAACGTAACTTCCTTACCCTCTTCAAAACCTTTATCACCACCTCGTCTACGTAAGTGAGATACTAATAACAATCCTATGCCTGTCTCTTCTACAAGAGAACGTAGCTTGGTCATCAATACATCAATGGACTTACGTTCATCACCAAAGTCTTCTTGACCTGAGACTAATATAGATAAGTGATCTAACATAATCCACTTGCAGTCTAAAGCTCGTGCCATGTATCGTACCCTACCTAATATCTCGTCATTAGATAT
>TARA_R110002012_G_scaffold276025_2_pt1 | contig 14289 bp, 14 predicted proteins | sample TARA_R110002012 | Tara Oceans TARA_R110002012 (sample SAMEA4396515) | marine metagenome | biome: Westerlies Biome; feature: [DCM] deep chlorophyll maximum layer (ENVO:01000326); material: water (ENVO:00002006), including particulate matter (ENVO:01000060) such as... | depth 40 m
CAGGCTCGAAAATGCCGTTGCTGTGGTTGAAGGCATAGCTTTTGTCGAGGCCGTCAGCATTGGGCTTGGCTTCTTTTTGGGCTGTCAGCTCGGGCCTTCCCCTTTGCGTGTATTTGGCGTAGTCGTAAGTTGCCCAAAACTCACCAAAGAACGTTCCCAGTCCCAGCAAGGCTGCTAAAATGAGCACAAAACTATGCTTCAGGAATGGCTTCAGCAGCCCCTTCTGCGTCTCCACCACCAACCTAGCTATGGCATAAATGATGATGATAAGCAGCAGATAGTAAGTGATTTGAAGGTGATTAATCCTCAGGTGCATGGCCAGCCCTAACGCCGCCAGTGCAAACCCGATTCTTTTTTTGCCATCGTAGGCTTTGTGAATACCTGCAAGAATAAGTGGTGCAAAAGCAATGGCTCCCAGTCTTGCGTTGTGCCCGGCCACCAGGCAGATCATGTTGTAAGAAGTAAAGGCAAAACCGACCGCCCCGACTATGGCCAGGTAGGGAGTGACCCCAAAAGCCAGAAGTAAAATGTAGTACGAAACCATGCTGGCAAACACCAACCTGACAGGATGGGGCAGCCACAAGCTGTAGGCCGATTGCAGAAACTCCACAATGTCATTGCTCCAGTCCACATCGATCATGTAGGCAGGCATTCCGCCAAACATCGAGTTGGTCCAGAGTGGCTCCTCTCCCGTCGTTGCTCTGAATTCCTTTATTTCCTGCACCGAGCCCTGCCACTGCAGAATATCTTGCTGATTAATGTTTTTATTGTCAAAAAAAACAGGGCTGAAAAAGAATATAGTCAACAGGTAGAAGACTGCTATGGCTATAAAATGCTGTATAACCTTCTTATTAAAGGTAATTTTCATGTGTAACAAATTTATCTTTTGGCCGGGGAGCCAATTCCAAAATCAACTCCATCCTCATAAAAGGCCTATACTCACAGTTGTAGTTATGATACTGAACCAGGCTCCCCTATTAAATCTGAGCGTGCCCGCAGCGGAGAGGTACCAGTATCTGTCCGGCAATAATATAATTTCAAGATCGATTTAAGAACGAACGTTCAGATTAAATTGACTTAACCGGAAGGAACGAAAAGATAAAATTATGTATTTAGCAGACTTTTATAAGAAAACGTGCTATTCAATTACTTTAGCATGACCGATAGTTTTATGAAAAGCGAGCATTCGAAAAGTATAGGTGTGGTTGGTGGAAGTCGTGGTATGGGCAAGTGGCTCGTGGATTTTCTGTCTGAAAGAGGCCACAAGGTAAGTTTCACATCCAATGATGAATCAAGCCAGTACAGCTCTAACATTGAGCTCGTTGCGGCCTCCGATGTGTTAATTTTGGCAGTACCCATTTCGGCCATGGAGGGTGTGCTTGCCGAAATATACCCATTGTTGAATGACAAGCTTTTGATAGACGTATGCAGCGTCAAATCGGGCATTGTGGCTGCTCATCAAAAAATTTCTCAGGAACAGAGCGATATCTCTTCCCAATACATTTCTATTCACCCCATGTTTGCCCCTTCGGTGAAGAACGTCGAAGGCCAGGTAGTGATCTTTAACTACAGTGTAAACGTTGAGACAGAAACTGAGCTTTATTGGAAAAACCTATTTTCGAAGCAAGGAGCCCTTGTGCAAGACATATCTTATGATGAACATGACAGGCTGATGGGTGTGATTCAGGGGCTGAACCACTTCAATGTATTCGTGAGTGCGAAAACCCTGGCCCATATGGGGGCCAATCTGGATTTCATCAAAAGTCTCTCTTCTCCCACTTACCGGATATTCCTGCTTTTCTACACACGGTATGTGCTGCAAAACCCCCGGCTGTATGCAGAAATACAGATCTTCAACCCGTTTGTGAAGGAGGTTACACAGTTGTTTATGAAAGAGGCTGAAATATTGCTTTCCCTCGTCGAAAAAAGAGACTTCGAGGGCTTCGAAAATTACGTAAAAGAGATACAACCCTTCTTTAGCGACAACAAAGAGGACTCAGTTTTATCGGACAAGCTCATCGATGCCCTGGGGCATTTGTTAGCGGACACACCTGCAAATAAATGATATTTGGCATTACCTTCCGCAGTGCCTGTTCAGCCATACTTCACCAATAATTACCAACAACAGCCTGCTGTTTGAAGCTTGGACTTTTATGGAGTATATTACTATCAGTTTCGATAGTTAATAACTCCCTTACAATGAAAAAACCTACTTCAAACAGACGGAATTTTATTAAGAAAGCAGTAGGAACCTCGCTGCTGGCCGGTGCTGCTCCTTCGCTGCTTATGGCAGGAAAAAGCAAACAAACCTTTCTTATTAAAGAGCCTGAAAACGAGCTGAAAAAATATGCCGCCAACGACAAAGTCAATATCGCCGTCATTGGTATGGGCATCATGGGTTTCAATAATTTGAGTACGTCGGTGCAAATACCAGGTGTAAAGCTTGTGGCCGCTTGTGACCTTTACACAGGGAGGCTTGATCGGACGAAAGAGCTTTACGGAAAAGACATTTTCACCACAAAAGACTACAAAGAAATATTGGACCGAAAAGATGTTGATGCAGTGATCATCGCCACTTCTGACCACTGGCACGACCGCATTTCCATCGATGCCATGAATAAGGGCAAGCATGTGTATTGCGAAAAACCCATGGTACACCGCCTCGACGAAGGCCAGGCAGTAATCGATACTCAAGCCAAAACTAAGAAAGTGTTTCAGGTAGGCAGCCAGTCGGCCAGCAACCTGGTGAGCCACAAGGCCAAAGAGATTTATGAGTCCGGCGCCATAGGGCAGCTGATCATGGTGGAAACTTACAACGACCGCCAGGGTGGCAGCGGCGCCTGGCAGTACTCAATTCCCACCGATGCGAGCCCGGCCACGGTTGACTGGGATCGCTACCTTGGCGATGCGCCAAAAGTACCCTTCGATGCCAAGAGGTTCTTCCGCTGGAGAAACTATCAGGACTACGGCACAGGCATAGCGGGCGATCTTTTCGTTCACCTGTTCACTAACTTCCACACGATCACCGGCTCAACGGGGCCCAATAGAATCTATGCATCGGGTGGCCTGCGCTATTGGAAAGACGGCCGGGATGTGCCAGACCTGATGTGCTCCATCCACGACTATCCTGCCACAGCCAAACATCCAGCCTTCAATCTACAAATGAGGGTCAACTTTGTGGATGGCGGAGGTGGTGGCTCCAGAGTGCGCCTGGTCGGCAGCGAAGGCACCATCACCCTTGGCTGGAGTGGGCTCACTGTTGAAAGAAATAAAATCAAAAAAGCACCAGGTTACGGCGGCTGGGACAGCTTCAAAACATTTACAGAAGCACAGCAAAAAGAGTTTGAGAAGTGGTACAAAGCGGAGTTTCCACCGGAGGCACCCGAAATGCTGATTCCGGAAGTGGAATACAAAGCGCCACAAGGCTACAGCGCCGATATTTCACATCACACCAATTTTTATGCTGGTATTAGAGAGGGTAAGCCCATTCTGGAAGACGCTTTGTTTGGCATGCGGGCAGCAGGCCCGGCTCTTTGCTCTAACCTAAGCTACTTCGAAAACAGAATTGTGAACTGGGATCCTGAAAAAGCAAAGCTCGCTTAACCACAGGCAGTTTGCAAACGCAACTACCTACAGCACCTGGCATATTCAAAAATGTCGGGTGTTTGTGTTTTTTACCGAATTGCAGTAACTAATACCATGGAAAGAAGAAACTTCATAAAAAATGCCGCTGGCGTTGGCGCACTTGGCTTAATGACACCAGCTTCTCTATCTGCCTTCCCCAAAGGCGCAGAAGTAGCCGCTGAAGACGACAGAACTTATTGGGTAAACATGCTTGTCAAAATAGCAGATCCTGTGCTGACTAACCTGGCAGCGGGCACGCTGAAAAAGAACATGCCAGTGGAGTGCAAAGAAGGGCAGGAAGCCTCTAGAAGGCAGGTCACCTACCTTGAAGCCTTCGGGAGGCTGCTTTCTGGAATGGCCCCCTGGCTGGCATCAACGAGCCTAACAGGCAAGGAAGAGGAACTGCGAAAAAAATATGCAACCCTTTCAAGAACAGCCATCGGCAAAGCGGTAGATCCCGGCTCTCCTGATTTTATGAATTTCACGGAGCATGCCCAGCCCCTGGTAGATGCCGCCTTCCTGGCCCACGCATTGATTCGTGCCCCAAAAGAGCTTTGGGAATCCCTCGATAGCGCCACAAAACTTAATCTGAAAAACGCATTTGTCTCCAGCAGAGTGATCAGGCCCTACCACAGCAACTGGATTCTTTTCAGCGCCATGGTGGAAGCCGCCCTGGCCAAATTCTACAATGAAGGCGACGCTGTAAGAATAGAGCTCGCAGTTAGGCAAATGGAAAGCTGGTACAAAGGCGACGGTGTTTTTGGAGATGGCGAGGATTTCCACTGGGACTATTACAACAGCTACGTCATCCAGCCTTTTCTTTTGGATATCACCGCCACAATGATCCCCTTCGACAAACGCAACGATCAGTACTTTCAAAAGGCATTTGACAAGTTCCTGAAAATCGGGCAGCGTTATGCCGCCATTCAGGAGCGATTGATTATGGCTGATGGTTCCTTCCCGCCAATTGGCCGCTCGCTACCCTACCGAATCGGTGCCTTTCAGTTGCTGGCGCAAATAACACTAATGGAAAAGCTCAGCGAGGGTATATCACCGGCCAGCATCCGGTCGGCGCTTACCACTTCCATGAAAAAAATAATGGGAGCAGAAGGAACATTTGACAAAAATGGCTGGCTCACTATTGGCTTCTGCGGGCACCAGCCAGCAATTGCCGAAGGATACATCTCCACCGGCAGCCTTTATCTTTGCTCCATGGCTTACCTCCCACTCGGATTAGCACCTGATAACAGCTTTTGGGCTGCACCAGCAGCAGACTGGACTTCCAAAAAGATATGGAATGGTGTAGATGTACCAGCCGACCATGCGATGTCATTGTAGCCGGATTTCGATTGTCCGCCAGCCTGTTTACGTAAACACTTATCCGATTGAATACATGCACACTTGCGCACTTTGTTCTATCTTTGCACCTCAAAATAGTATTGAAGCATGTTCGATAGTTTAAGTGTAAAGCTCGACAGAGCCATTAAGACCCTCAAAGGTCAGGGGAAAATATCAGAGATTAACGTCGCCAGTACGATCAAAGAAATCCGTCGTGCGCTGGTAGAGGCTGACGTAAACTATAAAGTAGCTAAGGAAGTAACGGACGGCATTAAAGAAAAGGCACTTGGCCGTGATGTGCTTATTGCCGTTTCTCCGGGCCAGTTGCTGACCAAAATCGTGCACGAAGAGCTTACCAGCCTCATGGGTGGCTCGCAGGCTGATATCAATATCAGTGGCGACCCCGCCGTTGTGCTTATATCTGGTTTGCAGGGTTCTGGTAAAACTACTTTCACTGGCAAGCTTGCCAATAGATTGAAAAAACAAGGCCGTCAGGTGCTGCTGGTGGCTTGCGATATTTACCGTCCTGCGGCGATTGACCAGTTGAAAGTATTAGGCGAGCAGGTGGGTGTAGATGTGTACGCAGAACCTGAAAATAAAAACGCTCTTCAAATTGCTCAGAACGGTATCGCACAGGCAAAGAAAACAGGCAAGAAAATAGTGATTGTCGATACGGCCGGTCGCTTGGCTGTCGATGACCAAATGATGGCTGAGATTGAAGGCCTGAAAAAATCACTGAAGCCTACCGAAACGCTTTTCGTAGTCGACTCAATGACAGGTCAGGATGCTGTGAACACGGCCAAAACCTTCAATGAAAGGCTCAACTTCGACGGCGTAGTGTTGACCAAGCTGGATGGTGACACCCGTGGTGGTGCGGCACTTTCTATCAGGGCCGTGGTTGACAAGCCTATCAAGTTTATTTCGACTGGTGAGAAAATGGACGCCATCGACCTGTTCCACCCCGACAGGATGGCCCAGCGAATCCTCGGTATGGGTGACGTAGTGTCTTTGGTAGAAAAAGCACAGGAGGCCTTTGACCAGCAGGAAGCTGACAGGATTAACAAGAAGATCCGCAAGAACCAATTTGGCTTTGACGATTTCCTTTCTCAAATCGATCAGATCAAAAAGATGGGTAACATCAAAGACCTGATGGGTATGATTCCAGGCATGGGAAAAGCCCTGAAGGATGTGGATGTCGATGATGATTCATTCAAACCTATTGAGGCGATCATTAAGTCGATGACACCTAAGGAGAGAGAAAATCCGGATCTCATCAACGGCAGCCGCCGTCAGCGCATTGCCAAGGGAAGTGGCACCAGCATTCAGGAGGTGAACAACCTGATGAAGCAGTTTGAGCAAATGCGCAAGATGATGAAAACGATGAACAAAATGGGAGGAGCAAAAGCGGCGCTGGGCAACATGATGAGGCGCTAATCTTGAGCTAAGGGCTTGTTGTTTTTCCAACTTTAGCGCCGTTGAGGTGGTTGGCGATATCCTATGACGCCGTGGCAACGGGAATATAGAGTGTGAAAACGGAGCCTTTCCCCTCTTCACTGGACACTTCCACCCTGCCTCCGTTTTTCTTTATAAAGTCATTCACAAGGTACAGTCCTAGCCCTTTACCCTTTTCGCCGTCGGTGCCCAATTCTCCTTCACTCTGTTTCAACGGGCTTTGAAACAGTATACTTTGCTTTTCAAGCGAAATACCGGTTCCGTTATCTTCTATTTTCACAGCCACCATGTTTCCTTCGGAAAAGGTGCCGATACCGATGTGCCCGCCTGTAGGCGTGAACTTTATCGAGTTGCTTAGAATATTCCTAATGCAAAACTCCAGCTGATCCCTGTTTGCTGACACCATCAGGTGGTTGCCAATTTCTGACTGCAAAACAATTCCTTTCATTCGCAGCTGCTCAGCTGCCACCTTGACCACAGCTTCTATGGCTTTATTTACTTCAAAAGCATCATTTATTCCGGGAGCCTGATTAATCTCTGCTTTCGCCCAAAGAATGATATCATCGGCCAGCGAAAGTGTCGAGGTCAGTTGCGAGTCAAACTTTTCAAGCACATCCTCCATTTCCTGATCAGAAAAATTTTTGTAGCTAGTCTTCAACATCACCACAAACTGGGCCAGGGTACTTATGGGGCTGCGAAGGTCGTGAGATATGATGGAGAAGAACTTGTCCTTTACCCGCACCAACTCTTCAAGCTTTTTCGATTTCTCTTCTATCAATTCGTTTGTTGCGGCCAGTTCCTCGGTATACTTCTTCCGCAGCCTGCCTGAACGAACCAAAAGAAGTGCCAACATACCGAGCAAGGCAATGGAAAACACAAAAAAGTAAATCTGATATTGCTGCAGCGTAATCCTTTCTTCCTGCAACCGCCTTTCCTGCTTGAGCAGCTCATTCTCATTGGCCACCTTTATCGTTTGAAGCACTTGCTCCATCATATTGGCCATTTCTATTTTTTGCTGCTCGTATATTTTTTCGTTGATAAGACTGAAAGCATCAAAAGTTTTGTCTGCCAACTCATATTCCTTGTAGAAAAAATAATGGTTAACAAGTTGTGTGTAGGCCCGCCGTTCCTGCGAAAGCAGCACGTTATCTCCAGCTAATAAAAGGCCCTGCTTAAGCATTTTCTCCTCGTCAGACCTCCGCCCCCATTGGTGATAAATTTTAGCCAGCATCAAGTAAACATCAAATGTGGCTTCTTTTTGAGAATCTTTGCCCAGCTCGTCGGAAATAGCCAGCGCCTCCTTGAAATATCCTTCGGCACCTTTAAAATCTTTCCTCTCAAAGGCAATTTGTCCAAACACCTTGTAACATGATGTTAACACCTGCTTATTCTCCACCTCCATGAAAATCTTTGTAGCCTGCTGGGTAACTTGTTGCGCTGTTTTCAGGTCGCCTACCAGAAGGTAGTTCTCACCAAGATTATGAAGAGTGACACCATAACGCTCTGGCATATCAAGCTTTACATAGATATCAGCGGCCTTTTTTTGATATTCAATGGCTTTGAAGTAGTCAAGCTGCCATCTGTACACATGCCCCATGGAAATATAACAGTCGGCCACTCCTCTTTGCGAGCCAATTGTCTCGAAAAGTGCCTGCGCTTTCTCCAACAGTTGCACAGCAGTGACAAAATCCTGACGTATAGCATAGCTGCTTCCAAGGTTTCGGTAGGCATAGGCTTCACCGTTCACGTAGCCAATTTCCACACTTAGTTCCAGTGCCTCACGTCCGTAAGCAAATGCTTCGAGAATAGAAACAAACTGATTTTCAAGGGCCAGTCTGTTGAGCATATCAACTTTTACACTGTCCAAGCCGGTATAGGCTCCGTTTTCTGCTTTCAATCTATCAATAGTGCTCGCTTGCGAAAAAACAGCGGCGGGCATAGAAAGCAGAACAACAAAAAGAAAAACTTTGGTTGGCCGGATAAATCTCAAGGTTATAAGCAATGTCCTCCCGAAGATAAGCCGCCGACGCAATTATTACTACTAATGTGTTGATTTTCAGTTAGCGCAACATCCCTCCTTTAACGCACCACCAGGGATATATCTTCATGACCAGCCAGCCTGCTTTTACGGCCGGATCCATCGCCACCAGCTTTTTCACCTCCTCCAAAGAGGTTACGTTGAAGACCAAAATCCCCCTGAATTCATCTTCGGACTCAACTGGCCCAGCCAGGTTTACATAGCCATTGCTTGCCATCCAGTTGATATGTGCCAGGTGCTTCTCCTGAATGGCCGCCGCTTCTTCTTTCGTCTGGCTTCTGGTTGGGCCGCTATTGAGCATCACAAAAAAATACTTTTTCATGATGTACGTTGTATCTCCTTCCTGCATTTCAAAGTACTCAAAGCCATCGGCATCTTTTTGCACACCCTGAGCAGCGACACTAAATACAGAGGTGCAGAAGAGGATCATGATCAGGTATCGTCTCATAGTCAAAAATTAAGGTAGTCAATGAATGAATTTACAATTATTCAGCGGCCTCGCATTTTTAACACCACTGAAACCCAAGAATTTGCCGCCAGAAGCGTCCAAAACCAGCCTCAGGCAGCTATTGAAAAAAATGGGTGGTCATATTAGGAAACTAAAAGGTTTCCTTTATATATTTGAAACCAAAAGGTTCCCTAATGCAAAGAGACGTATTCGCAGCCATTGCCGACCCCACAAGGCGAGAGATCATTACGATGCTGGCCAGCCAGCCTCTGAATCTTAACACTGTGGCCGACAAGTTCGACATCAGCAGGCCAGCAGTGGCCAAGCATTTAAAGTTACTGAAAGAGTGTGGGCTGATCGATATTGAAAAAAGAGGCAGGGAGAGCTTTTGCAGCGCCAGGCTCGATGGATTGAAGGAGGTAACAGACTGGACAGCAAAGATGAGGGCCTTCTGGACGCAGAAATTGGATGCACTTGAGATGTTTCTGGAGAATGACCAAAATACAAAACAAGACAAAAATTATGAGTGACCTGCTAAACCCCGGAAAGCTCACCAATGAACCCGATGGGTACAAAGTGGTATTCGAACGAGAGTTTCCGTTTAGTTCCGAAGCTGTTTGGGAGGCAATTACAAATCCCGACAAGCTGGCGACATGGTTCATGGCAACAGAAATGGAATTCAAACCAGGTGGCAAAATGGTCATCCGCTTTCCTGAACCTGACAATTCAGAATCATTTGGAAAAATAACCAGGATCATCCAGAGGAAGCTGTTTGAGTACTACTGGGAAGAGGAGCTTGTTACCTGGGAGCTTCAGGAGCTGGGTTCCGAACGATGTCTTCTTACACTTACGCATAGTAAAGTGGATGGGCAATGGGCAAAGTCCGTTCCGGCGGGCTGGCACTTTATGCTCGATACACTGGAGAAAACGCTGGAAGGCGACCAGGCAACACCAAACATACCAGACAAACAAGACAGCTTAAAGGCGCAGTACGCCGAAATGTATAATCATCTATAACCAAACAATAATATGGAAAAGACTCCATTTACCATCGAAAAAATATACAACGCACCCGCTAAAAATGTATGGGAAGCCATTACCGACAAAGACAAAATGAAGGTTTGGTACTTTGATCTGGCTGAGTTCAAAGCTGAGGTGGGTTTTGAGTTCCGGTTTAAAGGCGGCCCACCGGAAAAACAGTACCTGCACATTTGCGAGGTGACGGAAGTGATTAAGGAGAAAAAACTAGCCCACAGCTGGCGCTACGACGGAGAGCCAGGCATCTCTTACGTGACCTGGGAGCTGTTTGACCAGGGGGACTCCACGTTGGTGCGACTTACTCACGCCAACCTGGAAAGCTTCAATAGCGGCAATCCGGATTTGGTACCTGAAAACTTCGCCGCCGGATGGACGGATATTGTGGGAAGGAGCTTGAGAGAGTACCTGGAGGGGAAACAACAGCAATAATGACCCTCTCTTCACAGAAATAGCTGTGTCAGCCAGTAAGATCGTACGAAAGTTACGTCCATGGATTCGGGCGTAGCTTTCATTTTTGGCGATATTTTCTCTTAGCCCTGATCAAACTGTATCGAAAATCGTCGAATAGCAAGCTTAGCAATAAAACTACGGCAGCAAATACCAGCGTATTTAATTTCAGGTCGATTTTAGAATAGAAAAAACCGCCGGCAAGTCCTCCGGCAAAAAAGAATGAAATAATGTATATGCGCAGTTTGATGGTCGATTTGAGTTTTTCCCTGTTCGGATGCGATTTAGGGAAGAGTAGCTGCGAAATTTCAATACCCAAGTCGGTGAAGAGCCCTGTAAGGTGAGTGGTTCTTACGATTGTGTTGGAAATTTTTGTCACATAAGAATTCTGAAGCCCCATGGCAAAAAGGAGTAAACAGGCGATGACATCAGGATAAGTGATGTCCACCACATTGCTCAGCAGACCTATAGAGAGCAAAACCAGAGACTCAATTGTTGTGGGCAAAACGTAAACGTTCCATTTTTTATTTTCCCGGAAGAGCTCAATAAGAAAGCTTGACAAGAAGGAGCCAAAGAAGAAAGAGAAAATGTAAAGGAAATACACCGTCCCTCTCCAAAACTCCAGATTTGACACGTCGTAGATAAACAGTGCGAAGTGGCCGGTTACATTTGTAGTTAACTGTTGGAGAGCCAAAAAACCAGTTACGTTCACAATGCCAGCTACAAAGGAAAGTACGGTGGCAATTTGCAGGTTATGCTTCAGTGTCCTGCTTTTACCTTGATGCCTGAACATTAGATGATCACTTTATTTGCCTATTGGTTGGATATAACACGCCTTCGCTTGCTATCCTCCTGGGCTCGCTAAGCTACTTGTTTTTTCTTCACAGCGAAAGGAATCCTTCAAATGTCCATCTCAGGCATCTTGCCCGGCTCGCAAACATGCCGGCAGCACAACAGAACTGATGACCTCAGTGCCTCCGCTACTTTGGCACAACAGTCACAATCACTCTTTTGTACCTGGTTAATACCGGGCTCCCCTTGTCTGACAGTTTCAGGATGAAATGTAGTGTTTCTTCCTTGTCGACAACCGGTGCCTTCACATACACCCCATGTACGTTTTCAGCAGAGATATCTATTTGCTTCTTATGGCTGCCTGCCTCGGGGTAGTGGAACCAGAGAAAGCTGAGGTTATCGCCATCAGGGTCGGTAGAGCTGAAGGCATCCAGCGAAAAGCCCTCTCCTGACTTCACCGTCAGCCGATCAGCATGCTCCAGCACAGGCGTTGGCGGGTGGTTAGCTTCTTCATACGACATGGTGCACCAGTCCATTCTGGCAGCAAAGTCATTCTGAAAATCGTCTCTCCAGCGAAACAACGTGGCCTTGTTGTTATTGAAAGAAAGGGTGTCTCTGCGAACGGTGCGTCCGTACAGACTGGGCACATACGGCGTATAATTATCCTTTGTATCCGTCCATATCGGTCTGGTTTCAGGCTCAAACGGAACGCCTGAGCTTCCCTGCCTTAGTGTAGCAATATCTGGCTTGTAGAGCTCGTAGCGGCCACCCCAGCCACCCCATTCCGGATGCTCCGGCTCATTGAGCCCGTTAGGTATCAAACCCAGGAACGATGGCGTATCGCCTTCCATGCCCCAGGCCACGTCCGGGTATTCCACGCCCACAGGACCATGGCCTTGCTGAATGTTCTGCACTATCCACGGGTTGCTTATTTTTTCATTGTCTATGCCTTTAATCACGCTGTTGATGGCACTCCACGTGGCGCTGCCGTAGTGGTCGCCAGGACTAACAATGTAAAACAGGCTGGGGAAGCTATTCCTGATCCAAATGCCGCTGTCATCCTGGTCCGATATGGTATAAACCCGCAGCTTGGCGACGAGTCGCTTTGCTTCTGCGGGCGACTTGGTTTTCTGTATCTTGTGCAGGGCCTGGGCCAGTGTGTTCACGCCCCCCCAGGCTGTTACCCACAAAGGGCGGTCGTCCTTTTCCTCAAGCACTTTGATAATCCAATCTGACCCTTCTGAGTCCTTTCCATCGCCCACTCCCAACATGCCATATACCGGCAGCCCTTGCTTCACTATCGCCAGCAAATCTTCGGCTTCCGGAAAACCAGCTTCGTGCTTCAAAAGGTTAGGCTGAACCTTGCCGTAGGCCCTGATCACTTTCCGAATTGACTCCGGGGCCACACTTGTTTTCTTCCAAATGGAGGTGGTAGCTACCATTCCCTTTATGTCTATCACATTCGAGTACAACACCAGTCGGGCGAAAGATTCGATGTCATCGGGTTCTGCCTCTATATCGGACAGGATAACCACCCGATGTTTTTGCACTGGCTGACTGAACAGGAGGCTGGTGCTAAGTATCAAAAAAAAGGGGGCAAGAAAATTCTTCATGGTGAACGTGTAGTCTAGTCAATAATCAAAAAGTTAATTTAAGCTCGGTTTCAAACCAAAACTACCCGTATGTGTAATTAAACATGATGAATTCCGAGATTTTAAATGTGTTTAACGAAAAGCGTGAGGAGTTCAAACCCTACGGCATCACCTGCGAGGTGTGGACGCCCTGCCTGATGCGAAGACCCGACCGTCACAACGAAATTGGACTCAACTATTTTGGAGAGGAAACAATTATCGATCTCTTTAAGGCATAAAAAAAGGCCCATCGCCGGGCCTTTAACTCAATGTTTTTATTCCTTAACGATACATCACCGCATTCACCGCATCAATCGTCTTCTTTGCGTTCGGCAAAATGAACTCTATCAATGTAGGAGCGTATGGCAGTGGCACATCAAGGTTGGTCACTCTCCTTACTGGTGCATCCAGGTAATCGAATGCATAGCGCTGGATGTGGTAAGTGATTTCTGAGGCAATAGACGCCAGAGGCCAGGCTTCTTCTACAATCACCAACCTATTGGTCTTCTTCACCGAATTCACCACTGTTTCGTAGTCAATCGGGCGTACGCTCATCAAGTCGATAACCTCGGCTGAAACTCCTTCCTGCTGAAGGGCATCGGCAGCTTCGAAAGCCACTTTCATCATTTTACCAAATGAAACGATAGTAACATCATTTCCTTCTTTTACCACCTTGGCAGTACCAAGTGGAATAAGGTATTCGCTTTCGGGTACTTCACCTTTGTCGCCATACATCAGCTCCGACTCCATGAAAATAACCGGATCGTCGTCACGGATGGAAGACTTAAGTAAGCCTTTGGCATCGTATGGGTTGGATGGCACCACCACCTTCAAACCAGGCGTGTTGGCAAACCAATTTTCAAAGTTTTGTGAGTGCTGTGAGCTCAGCTGGCCTGCATTTCCTGTAGGTCCACGGAAAACGATAGGCACATTGAACTGCCCACCCGACATCGACATCATTTTGGCAGCGCCGTTAATGATTTGGTCGATGGCTACCAATGAGAAGTTAAAGGTCATAAATTCTATGATTGGTCGAAGGCCGTTCATAGCGGCACCAACACCCAGTCCACCAAAGCCTAATTCAGCAATTGGCGTGTCGATCACTCTTTCTGGCCCAAACTCATCAAGCATACCCTGGCTTACCTTGTAGGCACCATTGTATTCGGCCACTTCTTCCCCCATCAGGAATATTTTGGGGTCTTTTCTCATCTCTTCGTTCATCGCCTCACGAAGGGCTTCTCTGAATTGTATTTCTCTCATCGTATAGTCTTTCTAACGGCGTGCTAAGTTAATATGGGTTGGTACAAGAAACAACATGGATTTTGATGAGTGAGGAATATTGCTCGCAGAGGCGCAGAGGCGCTAAGGAAGAAATATTGCTCGCAGAGGCGCAGGGACGCTAAGGGAGGAATATTGCTCGGAGAGGCGCAGGGACGCTAAGGGAGGAATATTGCTCGCAGAGACGCAGAGGCGCTAAGGGA
>TARA_R110002012_G_scaffold94354_2_pt1 | contig 14280 bp, 10 predicted proteins | sample TARA_R110002012 | Tara Oceans TARA_R110002012 (sample SAMEA4396515) | marine metagenome | biome: Westerlies Biome; feature: [DCM] deep chlorophyll maximum layer (ENVO:01000326); material: water (ENVO:00002006), including particulate matter (ENVO:01000060) such as... | depth 40 m
AATAAATGACGGATATATAAAAAACTTAGACCAGCCCGTCGGCGATTTTTATCCGCAGTATGCCGGAACCGGAATGACAGTTGGCGACCTTTCATCTATGGCCTCTGGGTTAAATTGGGACGAGTCATATTTTAACCCTTTCGGTATGACTGCACAGGCATATTACGATGATGATTTGGCGGAAATTATTTTGAAGCTGAAAGTGGTGGATACCCCTGGTAAGAAATTCACCTATTTAAGTGGGAATACTGAACTTTTGGCGATGGTAATTCAAAAAGCTGCAAAAAAACAGTTGGCAGCTTATTTATATGAAAGCTTTTGGCAACCTATGGGGGCCGAAAATTCTGCACTGTGGCAAATTGATGATGAAGAAAACAGGTTGGTAAAAGCGTATTGCTGCATCGGAAGCAATGCACGGGACTTTGCACGTTTCGGGAAATTGTATAAAGATTATGGAAAATGGAATGGCGAACAAATTTTAGACTCTGCATTTGTGGCAAAATCCATTACGCCGAGATTTTCCGACAGTCCTGAATACGGTTATGGGTTTTGGTTGAGCGATTTTTTAGACAAGAAAATATTTGTGATGCGTGGTATCCTTGGGCAGTACGTAATTGTGATTCCAGAGGATGATTTGATAATAGTTCGATTGGGACATCAGCGTGGAAATAAAACCGGCATGCCTTTTAGCTCAGATTTTTATGTTTATGTAGATGAGGTATATAAAATGCTTGGTCAAAATCAATAAATTTTGTAGCTTTAAATTTCTCCCCGATTGAAATTTTCTATTTATGATAAAGCGAATAAACCTGGAGCATATCCTTTTTTTGGATATTGAGACCGTTCCGCAGCACGAAAATTTTGATGAATTGGATGATACCGCCAAAACGCTTTGGGAACTGAAAAGTCAGTATCAAAGAAAAGATGAGGTTTCTGCGGAAGACTTTTACGAACGTGCCGGTATTTGGGCAGAGTTTGGAAAAATTGTCTGCATATCCGTCGGTTATTTTGTTTTAAAGGGAGATGTCCGCAACTTTCGGGTTACCAGTTTTCACGGTGATGAAGTTAAGATTTTGAAGGATTTTAAAAGTCTTTTGGAAACCCACTTCAACAGACCGCAACATTTACTCTGTGCGCACAACGGGAAAGAATTTGACTTTCCTTACATTGCTCGACGGATGATTATCAATGGTATGGACATCCCATTCAAATTGGACCTTTTCGGAAAAAAACCTTGGGAGGTTCCGCACTTGGATACTTTGGAACTTTGGAAGTTCGGTGATTATAAAACATTTACTTCTCTTAAATTGATGGCACACGTTTTGGGCATTCCTTCGCCAAAAGATGATATAGACGGTAGCCAGGTTCGCAGTGTTTATTATGAGGAAAAAGATATCGACAGAATAATCACTTATTGTGAAAAAGATACTGTTACGGTAGCACAAATTTTCCTTAGGCTTCGTAATGAAAATGTGTTGCATGAAAGTGAAATACTTTCCGTTTAATATGTTGATTATTGAAGTGTTACACCATTAAGGTTTTCATTATAAATTTTAGTAGCTTTACCTACCACATTCAAAATATACTTTTATGACTATTTCAAAATTTATCCCAAAATCATTTTTGATACCTATCTTAGCTGCACTTCCTGTTTTAATATCTTGTAAGGATGAGAAAAATGTAGAAGAGAAGGCTCCAGCCGTAACTCAGGAGGCAACGCTTGAGCAAAAGAAACAGGCTTTACAGAATGTTGCACCTACTTCCACTACCACAATCAATGCTAGCAATAACGGAGGCGCCGTAAATCCGCCCCACGGACAGCCGGGCCACGATTGTGCCATTCCTGTTGGTGCGCCTTTGAACGGAGCCTCGGGAAGCACCAATGCCACCCCCACGACCAATAAAGCGAATGCCGTGCCGGCATCTATTTCTGGTAAAGGTGTAAACCCACCCCACGGGCAGCCAGGCCATAGATGTGATATAAAAGTGGGTGATCCGCTATAAAAAATTTTTTTTAAAAGAAAAGCGGCCCATTTCAAAATTGAAACGGGCCGCTTTAATTATCAATATTAACTAACTATTCTTTTATAAAACGTTTCATCATTTTGTTGCTATCAGTATTTATTTCAAGCATATAAACACCGCTTTGCAATGTAGAAACATCCAAACTTTCAGTATAGGTACCTTTGCCCACAATTTGACCCATAACATTATAGATTACGTAATCTTTTCCTGTTCCTTCTACTAAGGAAATATTTAGCGTATGCTTAGCAGGGTTTGGGTAAATAGACATAGCAGTACTGTTGAAATCTGTACCTCCAGTGATACCTTGGTTAAAAGAATTACTGATTATTACTGTATAATCCTCCACTTCTCCATAGCTGAAAGTTTCACAAGGAGACTGAGAAGCGTTATATTTCATAGAGACCCTCATCCTGGTAGCACCTGTTAGGGCAGATGTGGGAACATTGAATGTTGCACTCAATGTTGCACTGCTCGAAGATGAACCGCTTACTACCAATTCATTTGAATCAAATGTACCGTTTTGGTTAAAATCTACCCAAATCCTCCAATATTCCCTATAGCTACTACCTGAAAAACCTGCACTTATCTGAATAGTGTTTGAACCATAGGGCAAGTTTGCTGAAATATTGGTATTGTCCTTATAACCTCCATCATTGCCCGAAGGATTATTCATATTGTTTAATTTTACTAGGTCAATCCACTCATAGCTCGAGTTGTTTCCTTTTGATGCACAATACGTAACTGTATTTGAAAGCGTAGTAACGTTTACAGTGTTACTGAAGCCCGAATTATTACCGGCCGCATCATGGGCGCGAACTTTAAAGGAATAAGCTGTAGCCGGAGAAAGTCCAGTAATGTTTGTAGATGTGCCTGTAACGCTTCCTAAGTTTGTACTGCCCTGGAAAACATCATAGCCTGTTACCCCCACATTGTCTGTGGAAGCATTCCACGAAAGTGTAAGTGTGGTTTGGGTTACATTTGAAGCTGCTAAACTTGAAGGCGCTGTAGGAGCTTGCGTATCTGGAGCACCCGCACCCAAATTGATGGTATAATCTTCTACTTCACCATAGCTAAAAGTTTCACAAGATGTTGGAATTCCGTTGTATTTCATCGAAACCCTCATTCTTGTTTCTCCACCTACCGTACCAGACGGCACTGTAAACGTTCCACTGTTTGGAGTGTCTTTTGAAGCGGCTTTTGACCAAACCAATTCTCCAGCATCACCAAAATCTTCATCCCCGTTATAATCAATCCACACGGCATAACCTTCATTGTAGATAGTTCCAGTCCAAGTAGGCGTAACGGTAATGGTATAAGTTGCCCCTTCATTCAAAGTTGTAGAAATACTCGTAAAGTCTGAATAGAATTGTGCGCCAGAGGCATTGTTGATAGTGTTTAGCTGTACACGGCTTATGTATTCATCGTTTACATTGTTACCCTGTGAAGCACAATAGCTGCTTCCGCCACCGCCGCCGTAAGGAGCGCCAACGCCTACTGCATACCAAGCGTTTGTAGTTGCAATTTCCTCTGGACTATCTGCCCCATAAAGATCTCTCGCCGCTTGAATAGCGCCATTTCTGGCATCGCTGTACTGTGAGTTTGAATTTAAATAAACGGTAAGGTTCCTATAGGCAATTGCAGCTGCTTTGTCCATCCCGATTCCTGTAACATTATAGCTGTTTCCTAAATCGTTCGTACCGCTTTTACCTACGGTTAAAATATAAAACCAGAAGTTCTGTACTCCAGAATTAATATGTACCCCTCCATTATCACCTGATCCGGAATACCAGTTGGTTCCCAAATATGTGTCGGGATCGCCATACGCATTAGGATTGCTCATGGAGCGAAGTGCTCCACCACTTCCGCCAGCGCCAATGTCATCACCCATTAGCCAATCATTTGTGCCAGAGGCAAACTTTTCAATGGATTCGCCAAAAATGTCTGAAAAGGATTCATTCAAAGCTCCAGACTGGTAGCTGTAAACAAGGTTTGCTGAATATTCGGTAACTCCGTGGGTAATCTCGTGGCCGCAAATATCCAAGGATACCAATGGGCCATAGTTTACGCCATCACCATCGCCATAGGTCATTCGGCTACCGTCCCAAAATGCATTTACATAATTTGAGGAATAACTAACGTATGATTTTATTACTGCTCCAGCATTATTATAGGAATTTCTTCCGTGTTTTTGGCTGTAATATTTGTGTGTACGCTCTGCTCCAAAATGCGCTTGAACACCAGTTGGATTGGAGGTAAAATTGGTCGAATTACTAGTTACATCAACTGCATTGTTGTAATTAGTACTATTGTTCAAATCAAATGTTTGTATTCCATTACCGTCAGCGGTTTGACGCAGACGGTATGGGCCAGAAGCATTATCGGCAGTAAAGGAAACGGTACCATTATATAGACTGGTTCCTGTAGCGGGTACATTTGCATGGTGAATACGCTTATTTTCAAAAATAAATTGCCCCGTATTTGCATCAATATAAACATCGGCTCTATAAAGCGGTGCCGTTGCATAAATATCAAACTTATAAGCAAGACGGTTTGTTTCAGAAATATTTTTCATTGCAGGGAAAATTACCAATTCACCGGTGGGTTTTTGATAATCTGCCAATGCTGCTTCCGAAGTATTTTGCCACATATATTTTGTAGCGCCCACATGTGACAAGGCACTGTTTAAAGCCTGTGGGCCATTTATGGAAGGTGTAACGTTAAAGTCATCAGCAATGGGGGAGTATGCTGAATTTAAAGTTTGTACCATACCATTTTTGCTGCTTAGCGTAACGGTTGCAAATTCTACTTTTAAACCCTTAAAATACTGTTGCATTTTTTGGTGTATAAACCCTAATGGGTCTTGTTCTTGTTTTAGCGTAGTGAAGGAGGTTTGTGGGGATGGATTTAAAACTTCCTTGAAAATTTGAGTAGAGTTTTGAAGCGAATACGATTGTGAGGCATCAAAAACCATTAGACGTGGTGGTTGCTTTACGTTTCTCTTTTCATCATTTTTGTTTTGGGCAGAAACCACTGCCGAAAAAGCAAAAATTAAAAGTGTGAATAGAAAAACGAACTTGTTAATTTTTTTCATAATAAATAAGATTTAGTGAATAAATAGATTTGTTGTTATGTTAAACAACTCTTAAATGAACGATTATTTTAGATAAAATGAAATTTTATTCGATGAAATACAGTTAAAGTTTTGATATTCCCTTTTATCATATCTTTGAAATTATGAATAGAACACCGTTGTTATCAGTGAAGGAACTTAAAGTTTCCTTTGGAAATAAGAAGAAGCTTATTGAAGTATTGCATAGTATTTCCTTTAATGTTTTCGAAAATGAAATAGTGGGGATAGTTGGCGAATCTGGTTCCGGCAAATCGGTCACATCACTTTCCATCATGGGGTTATTGCCAAAAAAGCAAGCAAATCTTTCTGGAAATCTCCTTTTTGAAGAAAAAGAATTACTAAAAATTACCGAAAAAGAGTTTCGAGGTATAAGAGGAAAGGAAATAGCAATGATTTTTCAAGAACCCATGAGCGCTTTAAATCCTTCCCTCAAGTGTGGTTTTCAGGTTTCCGAAATACTTCGGCTTCATTTAAGGATGAATGCTTCAGAAGCAAAAAAGGAAACCATTTCATTATTTGAAAAAGTGAAATTGCCCCGTCCAGCAGAAATTTACAACAGTTATCCGCACCAGATAAGCGGCGGGCAGATGCAGCGGGTTATGATAGCAATGGCCATTGCCTGCAAGCCCAAATTGCTTATTGCCGACGAGCCAACAACAGCTCTCGACGTAACCGTTCAAAAGGAAATTCTTTCGCTTTTGAGATCTATTCAGCAAGAAAAAAAAATGGCCATGATTTTCATCTCGCACGATTTGAGTCTCGTTTCTGAGATTGCCGATAGGGTTGTTGTAATGTATAAAGGCGATATTGTTGAAAATGCAACTACTGAAGAGATATTCAAAAACCCAAAGGCAGAATATACCAAAGCACTTTTGGCATCACGGCCTTCTCTGAATGTACGTTTGGCAAAATTACCCACCATTGCTTCAATTGCCGATAAAAGTTTTAAACCCCGAGAAGTAAAACCAGCGGAGCGGGCGAAAAGACATAAAAATATTTATACAAAAAAGCCAATTTTGGAGATTTCCAATTTGGAAAAATACTATTTCAGCAATGTAGGATTATTTGGAAAAAAAGAAATTGTTAAGGCAGTAGACGATATTAGCTTCACTGTTTTTGAAGGAGAAACCCTAGGTCTTGTGGGCGAATCGGGCTGTGGAAAATCTACCTTGGGGAGAACCATTCTTCAGCTTGAAAAAGCTACTGGCGGAAGTATAAAATATAGAGAAAAGGAACTCACGAAACTTTCAACGAGCGAAATACGAAGCCTTCGCAAAGAAATACAGATTATATTTCAAGATCCTTATTCATCCCTCAACCCGCGTTTGATGATAGGACAGGCCCTCATAGAACCGATGGAAGTGCACGGTTTGTGTAAATCAACAAAAGAAAGAAAAGAAAGGGTATTGTCACTACTTGAAAGGGTAGGACTTAATGCAAGTTATTTTTACCGCTATCCGCACGAACTTTCGGGTGGGCAACGCCAGCGGGTGGGCATTGCACGAACGATTGTGGTAGAGCCTAAGCTGGTAATTTGTGACGAGTCTGTTTCGGCTTTGGATATTTCGGTGCAGGCGCAGGTTTTGAACTTACTCAACGAACTGAAAAATGATTTTGGCTTTACCTATATATTTATATCCCATGATTTGGCAGTGGTAAAATATATGTCGGACCAACTCTTGGTTATGAACAAGGGAAAAATTGAGGAATTGGGCGATGCCGATGAAATTTATGAAAACCCCCAAACAAATTATTCAAAAAAACTTATTGAAGCGATACCCAAGGGAATTTAGAAATTTAAAATATAGAATAAAAAAACCCGTTCTAACCTCACTAAGAACGGGTTTAATAATTTATCTGTGTTAATGACAGATTTGGGGCATAAACAACCATAAAAAAAGATCAGACCAATAAAAACACTTTTTTAAAAATGAAAAGCACATTTAGTACCAATTCTTTTGTGCTTTTAAATGATCTAATTACTTTTTCCATATGAGGTTAAGTTGGTAAGATTTGGGTCTGCTAAGATGAAAACAATTTTCAAATAAAGCGATAAAAAGCATATAAATTCGATGAAATGCACTAAAATTTAACATTTACCCTCTTTTATTCCCTTTTTTAACATAAAAAAACCATGTCAGCGCATGGTTTTTGAATCATAAAAGTTGAGCAAATATTAAAATTTCATCTCTTTAATTTCTCCATTCACTATCAAATTACCTTCTGTAGCTTTTTGAATTTCTTCAACTGAAACCCCTGGAGCGCGCTCAAGTAAATGAAATTTTCCATCCTTAATTTCCAAGACCGCAAGATTTGTCACTATCTTTTTTACACAATTTACACCCGTAAGTGGCAAAGTGCACTCTTTTAATAGTTTTGATTCGCCTTCGCGGTTGGTGTGCATCATCGCCACAATAATATTTTCGGCAGATGCTACGAGGTCCATGGCTCCGCCCATTCCTTTAACCATCTTCCCTGGTATTTTCCAATTCGCAATGTCGCCGTTTTGTGAAACCTCCATCGCTCCCAATATCGTTAAATCTACGTGTTGGCCGCGAATCATCCCGAAACTCATTGCCGAATCAAAAAAGGATGCACCGGGTAATGCCGTAATGGTTTGCTTTCCCGCATTTATCAAATCTGGATCTTCTTCGCCCTCAAAAGGAAAAGGACCCATCCCGAGAACTCCGTTCTCACTTTGGAATTCCACACTTATATCGTCGCGTACAAAGTTTGCAACTAATGTTGGGATACCAATTCCTAAATTCACGTAGTAACCGTCCTTTACCTCTTTTGCAATGCGTTGTGCTATTTGTTCTTTTGAAAGTGCCATTAGTTTCTTTTTCTTACCGTTAGTTGCTCAATTCTTTTTTCATACTTCTCTCCTTGAAATATCCGCTGGACAAAGATTCCTGGGATATGGATTTGATTTGGATCTAATTCCCCAGCGGGAACTAATTCTTCCACTTCGGCAACGTTAATTTTTCCGGCACCGCACATAGCTGGGTTGAAGTTTCTTGCGGTTCCTTTAAAGATAAGGTTTCCTGCTTCATCACCTTTCCAAGCTTTTACAAACGAGAAATCTGCCTCAAAAGCTTTTTCCATAACGTGCATTTTTCCGTGGAATTCCCGGGTTTCCTTTCCTTCGGCTACCTCGGTTCCATAACCGGCAGGCGTATAAAAGGCAGGAATGCCACTTCGGGCAGCTTCGCAGCGTTGTGCCAAGGTGCCTTGGGGAATGAGTTCAACCTCCATTTCACCACTTAGCATTTGGCGTTCAAACTCTGCATTTTCACCTACATAAGAAGAAATCATTTTCTTAATTTGATGTTTTTTCAGCAGAAGGCCAAGCCCAAAATCGTCAACCCCGGCGTTGTTTGAAATACAGGTTACGTTCTGAACATTTCGTCTTACCAATTCTGAAATAATATTTTCTGGGATGCCGCAGAGACCAAAGCCGCCGAGCATAAAAGTCATTCCGTCTTCAATGCCTTCGCAAGCTTCGCGGACGTTTGCAACTGTCTTTTTTATCATTTTTTAAATTTTCTGAAAATTACAAAATTTCAACCTATAAAAAAACCTCACAGGTTTTGAAAACTTGTGAGGTTTGCTTTTAATCAAAGAAGGTTTTTAAAAATCAAATTCATCCGGAATTTCCTCTACATCAGGATTTCCTTCACGCCATTTGGAACAATCAGTTTCAATGGAAAGATTTGCCGGGCGTTTAAAATTTCCAGTGGAAACGTCAAGATCTTCATCGGCATAACAACTCTTCATGTACATAGCCCAAATGGGCAACGCCATTGTAGCACCCTGTCCGTAGGCAGTTGACCCAAAGTGGGTGGCGCGATCATCGCCTCCCACCCAAACGCCAGTAACCAAGTTTGGAACCATGCCCATAAACCAACCATCACTGTTGTTCTGGGTAGTTCCTGTTTTACCGGCAATAGGGTTTTTGAAATCGTATGGGTAGCCTGTAACCGCTTTTTTATAAACTGGAGAGCCTGTGGCCCAAGTGCCTCTCAATCTAGCTCCCGAACCTGACTGTGTTACCCCTTCCATCAAACTTACCGTTACATAAGCAGTTTCATTGCTGATAACGTCTTTGGTTTTTGGAACATTTTGATAAAGAACGGTGCCGTTTTTATCTTCTATTCGCTGAATTAAAATGGGCTCTACATACACCCCTTCATTTGCGAAAGTGCTATAAGCACCAACCATTTCATATACGGAAACATCGGGGGTACCCAACGCTATGGAAGGTACTGCGGGCATATTTTCAGTATCTACGCCCATCTTAGCAACTAAGTCTATAACAGGTTCTGGCCCCACACGATCTATTAATCGTGCTGTAATGGTATTTATGGAATTTGCCAATGCATACTTTAAAGTTACCATGCCGCCATAACCGCCTCCAGCATTTTTAGGTGCCCAAGGTTTTAACAAATTATGTTTACCCGCCGGAATGGTATACATAGTATTGGGTAAGGTATCACAAGGCGACATATGCATTTGGTCTATGGCGGTGGCATATACAAAAGGTTTAAAGGTGGAGCCTATCTGACGCCTTCCTTTTTTTACCATATCATATTTAAAGCGTTTGTAGTCAATGCCGCCTACCCAAGCTTTTACTTCTCCTGTTTGAGGGGTCATGGACATCATTGCTGCCTGTAAAAAAGATTTGTGATAACGAATGGAGTCCATAGGGGTCATTACAGTATCTATTTCACCTTTCCAAGAAAAAACACGCATAGGAATTTTCTTTTTAAAGCTTTTAATAATTTCTTCCTCGCTTTTTCCCTGTTTTGTCATTTCGCGCCAACGGTCACTTTTGCGCATGGCTGAGTTTAATATTCCTTCCGTCTCTTTTTCAGTGATATCACGAAATGGTGCTGTTTTATTATTTTTGTTCTGTTCGTCAAATGCTTCCTGTAAATGGGCTATATGTTTTTTTACTGCTTCTTCGGCATATTCCTGCATTTTACTATCTATGGTTACATATACCTTTAAACCATCTTGATAAATATTGTATTTGCTCCCGTCCGGTTTAGGATGTTCCTTAATCCAATCTTCCATAAAATGGCGTGCATATTCACGGAAATAAGTGGCGCTCCCTTCATCATGACCTTGTGGAGTGAATTTTAAATTCAACGGTAAGGCTTGAAGCGAATCCATTACTTTTTCTGAAATGAAATCATACTTTTCCATTTGGGCCAAGACCACATTCCTCCTTTCCAAAACCAATTCCGGTCTTCGGTTGGGATTAAAAAGCGAAGAATTTTTGAACATACCCACAAGCATGGCGGCTTCAGCAGTTGTCAATTGCGAAGGTGACTTGTCAAAATATATATTTGCGGCACTCTCAATCCCTACGGCCTGATTTAGAAAGTCGTACTCGTTAAAGTACATCGTGATTATTTCCTCTTTGGTGTAACGACGTTCCAAACGGGTGGCAATGATCCACTCTTTTACTTTTTGAATAACTCGCTCTAATTTGTTTGATGCCCTCTGGTCTGTAAAGAATAATTTCGCCAACTGTTGGGTTATGGTACTGGCGCCCCCGCGGCTACCCAAAAATGCGACAGCGCGTATGGTTCCTCTTCCATCAATACCCGAGTGGTCATAAAAGCGCACATCTTCTGTTGCTATCAAAGCATTAACTAAATGGTCGGGTAGACTGTCAAAGGGAACGGGTGTTCTGTTTTCTTTATAAAATTTCCCAATGGTTTTTCCATCGGAAGAAATAATCTCCGTTGCAAGATTTTTTTCAGGATTCTCAAGGCTGGTTTCGTCGGGAAGGCTTCCAAATACGCCCCACGAAGCTAAAAGAAAGAATAATATAATTAATAAAATGAAGCCAGCAAATAGCTTCCAAAATGTTCTTATGTGATGGCTCACATCAGCTTGTGTTTTCTTTTTCGGGGATGTCTTTTTTTTCGTTGCCATATTTTTTACTGTTTGGAGGCTTCTTCAATACTGATGCCAACATCTGTAATGCCTTCGAGTTTTGTAACGCCCTCCACATCGCCATTATTGCGCATTGCTTGGGCTATGTCTACCGTATAAGTGCCTTCTTCAAAAAACTGAACATTCTCTTTATACCAAAGCTTGTTTTCCTTAACAGCCCCAATGCCTTGCCCCATCCAGGAGCCATCGGGATTGGCCATTCGGTATTCCAGCGTATCGGTTACGGTTTTGCCGTTTGGAAAATTCATATTTACTATCAAAAATAAATTGTTGTATTTATAATCGTTTGTATTTCTGACATTTAAAAAGAGATTATACTTTTTAAGTGAATCCAGTTGCGGAATTTTAAATTCAACCACTTCTTCAGCACCCCAATGCCCCTCCATGGCTTTAACTTCACTGAACACAGTGTCAGACTCACAAGAAACGAGCAACACCGCAGTCAAAAAAAGTGCCAATAGCTTATTCATTTTTAGAAGGCTTTCTGTTTCTGTTTTGGTTTCCTGATTTATTTCTGGGCTTCCCGCCAGATTTTTTGCGTTGGCCGTCTTTCGGCGTATTTCCTGCTACCGATGCTTCTGCTTTGCCGCGTTTTTTGTTTCTATTTTTATTTCTACGCTTTTTGCTTTTTTGCTTCGGTTGGTCAAAACGCGTTAAGCTATCTTGGCCCACTACATTGCTAAACGGTTCTTTTTCGGCTTTTGGCGCTTCCATTATAAATTCCTCCAGCGCCATAGGCTTTTTACCTTTTTTGTTCAGCTCTATAATTTCATTCGCTTTTTCTACGGTAAGCTCGTGCCAATTTGCAAATTCCTTTTCGTAAGCGTACCACAGCAAACCCTTAAAAATATCTATCTTTTGGCATGTTGCGGTACCCTTTTCGGTCTGTAGTTTGGTTTCTGTGTTTGGAAAAGACTCCAATGCTTCCAGATAAGTATCCAGTTCGTAATTTAAACAGCACTTCAGCTTGCCACATTGCCCAGCAAGTTTTTGCGGGTTTAGCGAAAGTTGCTGATAGCGCGCCGCGGAAGTATTCACAGAACGAAAATCAGTCAACCAAGTAGAGCAACAAAGCTCGCGCCCACAGCTACCAATACCGCCCAAACGTGCGGCTTCCTGGCGGAAACCCACTTGTTTCATTTCAATTCGTGTATTGAAAGTACGTGCAAACTCCTTAATCAATTCACGAAAATCCACCCTTTCTTCGGCAGTGTAGTAAAAAATAACTTTTGATGCATCACCCTGAAATTCCACATCGCTAATCTTCATCTGCAATCCGTGGCGAATGGCAATTTCACGCGAGCGTTTTTGCACGTCGGCTTCCTTATCGCGCACGCCTTGCCAAACGTCTATATCTTTTTGTGAAGCTTTTCGGTAAATTTTTGGCAGGGCCTCAATTTTTAATGGAATTTTTTTCTTCTTCATTTGTACCCTAACCAGCTCTCCGGTTAAGGTAACCATCCCAATATCGTGGCCTGGCGAAGCCTCGGTAGCAACCGTATCACCAATGCTTAAAGTAAGATTTTCTGGGTTTTGGAAGTATTCTTTCCTTCCGTTTTTAAAGCGCACTTCCACCGCATTAAAGGGTTCCATATTGGCAGGAAGTTGCATATTTGAAAGCCAGTCAAACACCGTCAGTTTATTACAGCCATCAGTTCCGCAAGTACCATTGTTCTTGCATCCCTTTGGCTGTCCGTTGGCGTCAGTGGCACAGCTGGTACAGCCCATATTTTTATATATAAAGCCCTTTTCCAATTGAAGAGGGACGAAAATTAAACAAATAATTTAATCAGTAAAGATACCAATAAAATTGACGATTGATGATTTACGATTTCAGATTTTTGAAGTCCCCTCCTTAAACGCTTCCCAAAGGTGTGGAAACGATATGGTTATCGCTCCACTCCTTTGGAGGAGTTGGGGGAGGCCTATTTTTTAAACTTAAGCTTCTCCGAACGCCCTTTCTTAAAAATTTTATTACTGTTCGGAATGCCTTGGCGCAGGCGCTTCTGCTCTTCATATGGCAAGTGGATTATTTCAATACACTCCTCGCTACAGCAGTTTTCCATGGCCACGGCACATTTCTCACATTGTATAAACAGCAAATGGCAAGCTTCGTTTGCACAGTTTGTGTGGGTATCGCAAGGTTCGCCGCATTGGTGGCAGTGGCTTATTACCACGTCGGTAATACGTTCGCCACGGCGATGGTCAAAAACAAAATTCTTCCCCAAAAATTTATTTTCCAAACCTAAATTATCAACCTGTCTGGCATATTCAATAATACCGCCCTCAAGCTGAAACACATTTTTAAAACCCTTGTGCTTATAGTATGCGCTGGCCTTTTCACAACGTATGCCGCCGGTGCAGTACATAACCAGCTTCTTGTCTTCTTTATGGTCTTTTAAATCTGCTTCTATAATGTCCAGCGAATCCCGAAACGTGTCCACATCAGGAGTTACAGCATTTTTAAAATGGCCTATTTCACTTTCGTAATGGTTGCGCATATCTACCAAAACCACGTCCGGATCTTCAATAAGCTCGTTAAAGGTTTTGGCATCTACGTGTACGCCCTTGTTGGTTACGTCAAACGTATCATCGTTAAGGCCATCCGCCACAATCTTGTCGCGCACTTTTACTTTTAGTTTTAAAAACGATTTTAAATCCTGCTCAATCGCAATGTTCAAACGCACATCTTTCAGAAAATAAATACCGTCAAGAAACTCCTTAAATTCCTTAAAACGTTTCGCCGGTACCGAGAGCTGCGCATTGATGCCTTCATGGGCCACATAAATTCGGCCCAAAACATCCTGCTCATACCAGGTTACAAAAAGATGGTTACGGAAAAGATGTGGATTGCCAATCTTGGCGTACTGATAAAAAGAAAGGGTAAGCCGTTCCTCGCCGGCCTGTTCCAATAATGCTTCCCTCTCTTTTGCACTTAATTTGTTGTACAGTTGCATGCTATACTTTTTTTAGGTGAAAAGAATTGATTTTTATAATGGTGCAAAAATACAGGTTTTAAGGAAATAGGGGATATTAAAATTTTTTTTAATAGCTAAATTCTTTACAGAATTGTAGGAAAAGCCTTCCCCAAAAAAGGGGGAAATCCCCCTAAAAAAACAGGAAAAAACCTGTTTGGTATTTAAAAGGTTTAGGATAAC
>TARA_R110002012_G_scaffold71789_3_pt1 | contig 14274 bp, 10 predicted proteins | sample TARA_R110002012 | Tara Oceans TARA_R110002012 (sample SAMEA4396515) | marine metagenome | biome: Westerlies Biome; feature: [DCM] deep chlorophyll maximum layer (ENVO:01000326); material: water (ENVO:00002006), including particulate matter (ENVO:01000060) such as... | depth 40 m
ATCCTTTGGACGTGGCTATGACCTCGTCAATGTTGTCGGGCATTGGGATACCAACTTAGCCTCCTGGAGCGGCTTACAACACCTGGTACTACCGGCCGTCTCGCTGGCTTCGATTATGCTTCCGTTATTTATTCGCCTGATTCGCGCCGAAATGATGGAAGTGCTGCAGTCGGAATATGTTAAGTACGCACGAGCCAAAGGCATTTCTATGCGCCGTGTCTATTTCGTTCATGCCCTTAAAAACACCATGCTGCCTGTTATTACCGTAGGCGGCGTTCAGATCGGCACCATGGTGGCGTACACCATTTTGACCGAAACCGTATTTCAATGGCCGGGAATGGGCCTGATGTTTTTGGATGCGATTAATCGTGCCGATATTCCCCTGATTGTGTCTTACCTGATGATTGTTGGCGTCATTTTTGTAGTGACCAATACGATCGTGGATCTGATCTACGGCTTTGTGAATCCAACCGTTAAACTGACTGGGAAGCCCGCATGAGCACGACTACTAATGCTTCACCCAGCCGCTGGGAACGACTACGCGACTCTTACATGTGGTATAGCTTCAAGCGTGACCGCACTGCTCAACTCTGCTTGGCTGTGTTTATTTGCATGGTCATCGCAGCCTTTGCGTCACCGCTTCTAGCGCCTACCAACCCCTATGACCTTGGTCAGATCAATATTCTTGATTCTGAACTACCGCCCTTCTGGATTGATGGTGCTGATGACCGTTACGCCTTGGGCACCGACGCTCAAGGGCGAGATTTGTGGTCTATTGTGCTGTACGGCACGCGCGTCTCTCTGCTGATTGGCTTTGGTGCGGTTATTTTACAAGCCTTGCTGGGGGTGACGTTTGGCCTGATGGCGGGCTATCTGGGCGGACGCATCGATACTATTTTGATGCGGCTTGCGGATATCCAGTTGTCCTTCTCGACCCTCATGGTTGCGATTGTGGTCGGTGCGTTAGTCAAAGCGACGCTGGGCAGCGCCTTCTACAGCCAATATGCGGTTATGATGCTGATCTTGATTATCGGCCTCGCCGAATGGCCGCAATATGCACGTACGGTGCGCGCCTCGGTCTTATCTGAGAAAAACAAAGAGTACGTCGACGCTGCCCGCGTGATGGGGCTGCGCAGCAAACGGATCATGTTCCGCCACGTGCTGCCGAACACCATGTCGCCGATTTTTGTTATTTCGACCGTGCAGATTGCCAACGCGATCATTTCTGAAGCAGCTCTTTCGTTTCTAGGTCTAGGGATGCCGGAAACGCATCCATCGCTCGGCTCACTCATAAAGTCAGGCTTTGACTATATCCAGTCTGGCTCCTGGTGGATCACCCTGATCCCAGGGGCGGTACTGGTAGTACTGGTGCTGTCGATCAATCTGCTTGGCGATTGGCTGCGTGACGTCATGAACCCACGACTCTACAAAGGCTGAGGACAGCATGGCACTTCTTGATGTTAACAACCTTGATGTCCACTTCGCGTTGCGCCACGGTGACGTACACGCCTTGCGGGACATTTGCTTTAGCCTGGAGCGCGGCGAGCGCTTAGGCATTGTTGGTGAGTCAGGCGCAGGCAAATCAGTGGCCGCGTTCTCGCTGCTCAACTTGATTTCGAAACCGGGTTATATTTCGGGCGGCACGGTCAACTTTGATGGCCAGGTGCTCAACACCATGTCGGAGCGCGGCCTGCGCAAGGTGCGCGGCAATCGGATTTCGATGATCTTTCAAGATCCAATGATGACACTGAACCCAGTGCTCTCCATTGGCGAACAAATGGTCGAGTGCTTAAAAGCCCACCGACGCATTTCTTCGAAAGAAGCTCGCGCGATTGCTCTGGACAAGCTGCGCCAGGTGCAGATTCCCTCACCGGAAACTCGCCTGGACCAGTACCCTCATGAACTTTCAGGGGGCATGCGCCAACGTATTATTATTGCCATTGCCCTGCTCCTCGACCCTGACATTATCATTGCCGATGAGCCTACCACGGCACTCGACGTGACGATTCAAGCCGAAATCATGGCGCTGCTGCTGGAGCTATGCGAACAGCATAACGTCGGGCTTATTTTGATTACCCATGACCTGGGTGTGGTCAGCCAGGTCACCCAGCGGATGCTGGTCATGTATGCGGGCCGAGTGATTGAGCAAGGTCCCACGCGGGAAATTATTAACGACCCGCAGCACCCGTACACTCAAGGGTTAATCAACGCGCTGCCGCAAATGGCGACCCCTGGAGAAAAGCTCAATCAAATTCGTGGTAGCATGCCCTCACTGTCTAACCTGCCGAGCGGCTGCGCATTTCATCCACGTTGTAATTTTATTAATCGCGCTGACGGACAGCCACGCCCCGCCTGTACGCAAGTAGTGCCTGAGTTCGTTGAGTCAGGCAACTGCCGTGTAGCGTGCCATATGGTCGCTGAAATGCTTGAAGATCGTCGTCTGAAGGAGGAAACCTCATGAGCACAAACGCTGAGGCCATCACGGATAACCAACTTCCTCTCCATACCCCGAGTCAGAACGAAGAGAGTGCCGATTCGCTGCTGCAAATTCGCGATCTGAAAAAGCGCTTCTCGCTATCGGGGGACTTTCTTGAACAGTTGCGCTTTAAAGGCGGCAAGCTGGTACGTCATCAAGAGCATGTTCACGCCATTAACGGCGTCAATCTAGACATCCAACGAGGCGAGGCGCTTTGTGTGGTGGGCGAGTCTGGCTGTGGCAAGTCGACCGTGGCGCGCACAGTGATGGGGCTTTTGACGCCGTCTGAAGGTGAAATACATTACGACGGCACGCGCATTGATAACTTAAGCTCACGCCAGCTGCTGCCCTATCGTAAGCGCATGCAGATGATCTTCCAGAACCCGTATGCCTCGCTGAATCCGCGTATGACCATTCAGCAAACACTGGAAGAACCACTGCGCCTGCACCACCCCGATTGGAAACGCGCGCAGATTCTCGACAAGGTTGAAGAGGTGATGCGCTCAGTGGGTATCGATCCTGACTGGGGTAAGCGCTTTGGCCATGAATTCTCAGGTGGCCAACGTCAGCGTATCGCGATTGCCCGCGCCTTGGCTGTTGATCCGGAGTTCATTGTTGCCGATGAGCCTATTTCCGCGCTCGACGTCTCCATTCAGGCTCAGGTACTGAACCTGTTGATGGAAGCCCAGCAACAGCGCAATCTGACGTATCTGTTCATTACCCACGATCTGGCGGTCGTTGAGCACTTTGGTACGCGTGTAGCGGTGATGTACTTAGGCACGGTGTGTGAAATCGCCACCACGGCCACACTCTTTGAAAAGCCGCGCCACCCCTATACTCAAGCGTTGCTCTCAGCGATTCCGCGTCTGAAAGATGATCGCCCCCAGCATATTCGCTTATCCGGTGAAGTACCCACCCCGGTTAACTTACCAAGCGGCTGTGTATTTCATGGACGTTGCCCGCACGCTAACGCGCGCTGTAAACAGGAGATCCCCCTGTTGCAGACACAGACAGACGGAACTCGTGTCGCATGTCACGCTGTTGAGGAGGGGCGCCTATGAAATGGGCGCCATTTCTGCAACGGCGAACCAACGCGCTGAGAGGTAAAACATGGAAATACGCTGGCTAGAAGATTTTATCGCCCTGGCCAGAACCCGGCATTTCTCGCGCGCAGCAGATGATCAGCATGTTACCCAACCTACCTTCTCCCGACGCATTAAACTGCTTGAGGAGGAAATGGGGGTAATATTAATCAATCGTCAAACGCTGCCGCTATCGCTCACCCCCGCCGGGGAAGAGTTTTTGACCCTGTGTGAACAGGTGACTGAGCGTGTGCGGTTAACCAGGGACCGGGTGCGGGAAATCAATGCGGGTCAGCAGCGTCGTATCATGGTGGCAGCACCACAGAGCCTATTGCCACATTTTTTACCGGAATGGTTAGCGTCGACGGAGTGGCAGGAACGTGTCCAGCCTTATCTTCGCGCCACCGGCTGGGTGGCCACCGACTACTTTCAAGCCTTGGCGCGTGCGGAGTGTGACCTGGCTATTTGCTACTGGCCGATTGGACGGTGTGACCTTGATATCGATACCAGCGAGTGTACTTATCGAGTGATAGGTCATGAAAGACTGATTCCGGTGACCGGGTTCACATCGGCGGGGAAACCTTGCGCGTTACTGCCAGGATCACGCCATCAGCCAGCCCCGTGGCTCGCCTACCCCAAGCGCGGCTTGCTTGGCTCTGCCGTCAAAGCACACTTGGCAAGACTTCCTCAGAGTACCTATTTAACCGCTCAAAGCGAAAACCTCTACGCGGCGGGCATTAAAGAGCTTGTGCTGCTTGGCTACGGGATGAGCTGGCTGCCAGAGCGCAATGTGGCTGAAGAGCTTGCGCAAGGCACGCTCATTAGAGCGGGTGATAGCCGCTGGGATGTGCCCATGGAGCTACGTCTGTACCGGCACCAAAGCCATCATCACGCTGAGCTTGACAAGTTCTGGAATGAGCTTGCCTCACCACGTCTGTAAGCATCTAGACGCTTGGGCGTGACTCGTTATCACGAAAGGACATTTTGATGTCAACCAACTTATTTAACCTGCAGCTCGATCACATTGCTCATCTACAACGCGCTTATTCAGCGCTGTTGGTCGATCACGGCTTTGATAGCCTAGCGATCTACAGCGGTCACGCCAGCGTTCACTTTGCTGACGATCATGCTCCGCCTTTTCAAGCCTACGGTCACTTTATGCACTGGGTGGGGATGGCCAACGTCGAGCATAGTTGGCTGGTCATTCAGCCTGAACAGCGCCCCCAGCTATACTTATATGCCCCCGCGGACTTTTGGCATTTACCGACATGTCTACCCGAAGAGCCATGGGTAGAAGCATTCGATATTCACTTTTGTAGTGAAAAGGTAACACCGCCGTTCACCGGTCACGCCGCGATGATAGGTGATAGTGAGCGATTCAATGCCAGCACAGCGCAGCCATTGAAAGCGATATGCCAGCCTGAACGCTTGGTAACCGCACTTGATGAATTAAGGCTCTTTAAAACCCCCTATGAAATCGCCTGTCTACGTGAAGCTAACCGGTTGGCAATAGCGGGCCACCAAGCGGCGCAGGCTGCTTTTACTGAGCCAACCGGTGAGCTCGATATCCAGCTAGCTTACCTGGCAGCCAGCCGTCAGCGTGAGTCGGCGGTGCCCTATCAAAATATTATTGGTTTAAATGAGCACGCTGGTGTTCTGCACTACCAGCACTATGATCTGAGCGCGCCGAGACATCGCTACAGCCTATTGGTGGATGCCGGTCGGCGCTTTCGTGGCTACTGTGCCGATATTACCCGCACTTATGCTGGCCCAGACGCCCCTGCAGTGTTCGGCGAGCTGGTAGACGCCCTGCATGGTCTAAAAGATGAGCTGGTCAATGCAGTCGCGCCCGGCGTTAGCTTTGTAGCGCTGCATGAGAAGATGCATCGGCTCTTGGCCGACATATTGGTGACGCACAATCTATTCAACGGCAGTGCTGAGCAGGCAGTAGCCGAAGGCGTTACTCGCGCTTTCTGCCCACATGGATTGGGTCATTCACTGGGTCTGCAGGTGCATGATGTGGCGGGACTACGTCACCCTGACGGTACGCCAGCGCCAGCACCAGAATTTCACCCAGCGCTTCGCCTGACGCGCACCCTGCGCCCTGGCATGGTCGTGACCATTGAGCCTGGGCTCTATTTCATTGCGATGCTGCTTGCCCCCTTGCGTGACTCAACGCTTCCTCTCAATTGGGAGCGGATTGATCAGCTAGCGCCGTGCGGCGGCATTCGTATTGAAGATAACGTGGTGGTGACAGAAAGCGGTGCTGATAACCTGACACCCTAAACTCGCCCCCTCCTTGCCTTTATCACACCAACAAAAACGCCTAGCGCAAGGCTAGGCGTTAATTATTACCGGTGCTAAAAGCTAAACTGACTGATCCGCTTAGAAACGGTAGGTGATACCGCCGCCAACGGTGACGGGCTCCATATCCACTTCGCCACTAACACCCGCCGCATTGATATCAGCACTAACGTCTGCATAGCTGGCGTAACCATTGAGCATGATGTTATCGGTCACGGCCAGATCAATACCTACCTGACCAATCGCACCATAGCTATGATCAATGCTCATACCCGAGGGCTCGTTAGAGAAATGCGTATAGTTAAGACCGATACCCGCATAAGGCTGTACGCGAGAATCCAAGCCACCCATGGGGTAGTAGTTGACCAGCAGATTGACTGGCAGACGATCTACGCTGCCGCTGGCTCCAGAATCGGTCGTAAAGTCGTGTTCAAATTTCTCTGAACTATTCAGCTCAACACCGACCTTATCAGTAAACAGGTAACCTGCGCCGAATGTGAATCCACGCGCTTCATCAACACTTAATGCATCACCACCCACATTGCCATTACCTGAACCCGTGTCCGTTTGGGCAACACCGCCACGTACAAAGACGTCACCAGCGTTATAAGCAAGAGCCGCTTGGCTTGCCAGTGCGAAACCAGCGGTAATGACAGCAGCAGACATTAATTTCATTTTACTCATCAGGGTCATCCTCTTTTATGCAGCGCTTATTTCCTTGCGCCTAGAATTGCAACATTGTCTATCAAACTTACTTATACAGTATATAGTACGCGAACAGTGTTTCCAAATTTTCTGTCAAATATTATTATAAGTTATTTAACTATGTTAGGTTTTTACAGGCATAAAAAAAGTCCCCCGAAGGGGACCCAGGTGGAGCACGCCAGCTCACTCGGTGTATCGCTACGTAATGTAGCAATGTGGATGAAGCAGGGAGAGAAACCCGAAAGTAAGCGATGGTTCTCTTTACTCTCATCCTTTGCTATTTATAATGCGACCTGCGTGCCATAAATTAAATAAAACTTAAATATCAATAACTTATAAAAATAAAATAAGTATTTACATAAGAAAGAATGCTTTTACCTCGGCCTCTTGCACCAGAAATGCACAACCAAACACATTCTTGCCTCACAATCGCTCAAACGCCGCCTTGCTCGTGCTTATCTGCTCTTCTTATACTTTCTTGTACCGCTCGCTGAGCTATGCGGCTCATAACTAGCTGTGCTGCTCATCGTTAGTTGCACACCTGATTACGTCCTGACCGCTTAGCCCGATAAAGGGCTTCATCGGCTGCAATTAAAAGATTGCTACGCTGCTCCTCGGTGGCATCACGACTACATACCATGCCCGCGGATAATGTACAGGCAAACTCTTGCTCTCCCTGGTTAAACCGCAACTTAGCAAAATACTTACGTACATCTTCAAGCCTTTTCCATCCATCCTGTTCACCACAATGCGATAACACAATTAGAAACTCTTCCCCTCCGTAGCGACCAATTAAATCCGTTTGGCGTAGCCGCTGACGCAAAAGTGTTGCGACAGAGGCAATCACGACATCCCCCACTGCATGGCCGTAGGTGTCGTTAACGTTTTTAAAATGGTCGATATCCAGCATCGCCACCACCAGCGGGTAACCCTGTCGGTAGGCACGGGCAATTTCATTAATAGCCGCGCTTTTGATACTGGCATGCTTTAATAGCCCCGTGAGGCTGTCCTTGTTTAGTAACGCCGACAAGGTGCGCGCCCGCGCCACCCTGGCCCGAACAGAGGCCACCAACTGAGCCGCTGAAATAGGCTTGGTAAGAAAGTCATCGGCACCATGACTGAGGGCATCTACCTGTTTATTGAGATCCGTTTCGGCGGAAAGAAACACAATAGGAAGACTGCTCCACTCATCATATTGCCTGACCACAGAGGCCAGATCAGGGCCGTCATACTCCGGCATGTGGACATCCATCAACAGTAATTCGGGCCTGAACGAACCCAGTTCTTCAATGATTTGGCGAGGGTGATCAAGTATCCGAACTTCCATTCGGGCTGCTTCCAGCACCAGCTGGTAATACGCTGCCAACTGATAATCATCATCGACAATCAAAATCCTCGCGGGTGGTGCCGAACGCTCTTGCAGCAATTGCTCAAGCCGACTCACCAATTGGGGAATATTGAGGGGTTTTAAAAAGTAACCGTGTGCATTTAATTGGGCGGCCTTGATACGGTCCTCAAAGCCATCTTGATCGCTAATAAACAGCAGCGGACAGCCTAATGTCTTTAACGGTAATAGGCTCTCCAACCCCGGCGTTGCATCAACCACTACCACATCAGGTGGGGTATTCTCACTACTGACCTGAGCCTCTGCTACGGTGGAGAACAACTTAACCTCGTAGCTGAAGTTGGTAAGCTGTTCAAAGATACGCTTGTCTGGCTCAGCATTCTCCTCAATTAGCCAAATGCTGGCGGGTGTATGGGCGTTTGAGGGTTTGGGAAAGGCTTCAATGATGTGCTGGTCACAAGGCGCTAACGCTTGCTGCATGGCGTACAGCTCCTGATCGAGCATGTCTAACAGCGGCTGATCAGCTTCTACTGTGTTTTCTTCCAACCATGGCGTCAGGCTGGCTTCCAAGACACGTGCCCGGCTTCCAATGGCGTCCCAACCGAAGGTACCAGCCGAGCCCGCTATTTTATGTAAACGTCGATTCATATCATCGAGAAGTGTCCTCACGGCTGCGAGGTTAGTATCACAGGATTCGGATGTCTGCGTGGGGTCAAGTCGTCCCTGCAAGTCTTCTATTACCTGCCGAAGAGATACCAGCTCAGCCTGTAAATTTTGCTGGTAGCCTTGATTTAAAAGCGCTAGTTTTTGCTCGAGCTGCTGCTGTTCATTGTCAACCATGCGCCTGCTCCCATAGGCTGCGAACTTGGATAGCTAGTGCCATGGGATCAAACGGCTTGGTGATCACCCCTACAGCACCCAGCTTGATCAATTGATCCACTTCATGCGACTGGACTTTTGCCGTCATAAAGGCAATCGGCACTTCGTCAAGGCTATCCAACTGGCGCAATGCTTTCAGCGTGGTGGGCCCATCCATACCGGGCATCATGACATCCAGCAAGATCATATCGGGAGCAAACGCCACCACTTCCTCCAGTGCCTGTTCACCAGAAGAGCATACCTTGACGTTAAAACCACCCACTACTTCAAGCGCCAACGTTGCTACCGTTTGAATATCAAGGTCATCTTCTACGTACAAAATACGTTCCAAGCTACTCATTTGCATACTCCCTTCATACCAGTTGGGTTTGTTGTTGAATAGCTTTGAGCAGTTGCGCGGGACTAATACGCGATTTCAGCACAACGGCCTCAACACGATGTTGCTCACTATCGCTAATAGCTTGTCCCGAAAGGATAATAATACGAGTGTTGGGTTGTTTCTCACGGATGTGCTCCAACAAGCCCCACCCTTCGCCATCGGGCAGCCCTAGATCTAAAATAATCGCATCGTAGTGGCGCTGCGTTAAACACTCACGTGCCATGGCAAAACTACCTGCGTGATCACAGTTAGCGTGGTCGCGTAACATGGTGCGAACCACTTCATGCAGATCGGGGTCATCTTCGATATGCAGTAACGTGAGGCGCTCTTGATGCGCCTGCACCTGCTCATTGAGTAACGCCAGCAAATGAGGCATTTGCACCGGTTTAGCCAACCACGGTATATCTTCGAGATGACCTTCCAGTGCCACCTGCCCACGCTCAACACTGCCTGTAACCACAAGCACTGGCGTATGTTTGGCGGAGCGCTGCTCACGAATGGTCTGGATTACTTCAAAACCGCTCATGTCGGGCAAGCCAATATCGACGGTAATGGCATCGTAGCGGTGAAGCGCCAGCTTCTTTAATGCATCTGCTCCCGTGGGAGCTGAATCAACGTTGTAACCCGCCTGAGTCAGCGTTGCCTGCAAGACCCTTACGACTGACACATCATCTTCGATGACCAGAATACGCCCTGCGTAGGCATCATGACTGCTGTGATGGGGCAATGAAGACGCAGGGTGTAGCGGTAGTGAAAACCAGAAACAGGCGCCCTTGCCCTGCTCAGACACATAGCCTACCTCTCCATCCATATGCTCAATCAACTCGCGAGTGATAGCCAGTCCTAGTCCTGTACCGCCTTTGGCGCGTGAGTCAGAGCCGTCTACCTGAGCAAATTTATTAAAGATCTGGGGTTTAAAAGTGTCAGGTATACCGGGGCCTTGGTCTTGCACATTAACGACGACCCGTTGCGCCTGCTTATCCACTGAAATTAGAACCTCACCGCCGTCGGGTGAGAACTTCACCGCGTTAGAAAGTAAATTTGCCAGTACCTGTTGAAGTCGTTGTGCATCTACCCTGACCTGCACATCTATATTCTCAGGACGCAGCACTAGGGTGATATTGCGCTCATGCTGGAAATGACGATTTTCTTCAATCGCGTTTTCCAACAGCGTTTGCAACGGTTGCCATTGCATGTCAAATGCCAACTTCCCAGCAGCAATTTTCTCAATATCCAATAGGTCGTTAATAAGGTGCGTTAAACGCTGACTGTTTTTATTAGCAATAGAGACCATCTGCATCATTTGGGGCGGAGCATTTCCTAGTGCCCCCGCCGCAATCATGCCAAGTGCACCTGAAATTGAGGTTAACGGCGTGCGCAGTTCATGGCTAACGGTAGCGATAAACTCATTTTTCATCTGCTCGATGCGCTTGGATTCAGAGATATCCTCGGCAATCGCCAAATAACCAGTAATACCACCTTGTGCATCGTTGATGGCGCTCACCACAAGCTTCACGGGCAACCGTTTGCCAGAATGCGCTATGTAAGTCCACTCGTTTGCTTCGCGCTTATCGATAACCGTGCGATGGGTAAAAACATCAAAGGGGGTTAACTCGTGGCCAGCTACTGCGATTAACTCCTTTAAGCGCTGTTCAACCTCATTTGAGTCGTGAAACAACATGACGGTATGCAGCCCGACAATCTCACTGGCGCTATAGCCCAGCATATTTTCAGCGCCTTTATTAAAGAGCGTTACATTCCCCTGTGTATCGGCGGCAATAATGGCGAAATCAGCAGCAGAGTCGAACACCGAGCTAAGCAAGTCATTACTGATGGCTAATGCGCTAGTGCGCTCCTCTACCTGATGTTCAAGGTTACTTTGTGTATGGCGCAAGCTTTTAAACGCGCTACTCAGCTCTTGGCTCATCGTGCCAAGTAAATCGGAGAGCTGTTGAAATTCAACAATGCGGCTATGAGGTAAACGGTGAGGATCGCCATGAGCGATAGAGTGGCTGAGGGCTCTTCCAGCACGCCCTAAACGCATTAAAGGATACGTAATCATACGGCTTAACAACTCAGCCGCTAAAATACCTAACCCCAATACAGCCGCTAACATGATGAACAGCACCGAGCGGTAAGCCTCCATGGCGGTGACTGTCGATAACGCAGGTGTTTCAATTTGAATTTGCTCAACGCCGGCTCTACCTTGAGCGGGCATGGTTAATGCGTAAACTCCCTGAGCAAACCTTCCTCCCGGCGCTTCAATGCTGCCAGGTAGCCACATGATAGTACGCTCATTGATCGCCAGCACGTCATCCTCTGGCGCTAACACTAATGATTCAAGGCGGCCTACCTGACTTAATACTTCTCCTTGCTCACCCAATAAGGCAATACTAACGTCAGACTGACCTCGAACACGGTTCAGATGGTAGTCATAACGTAACTCAGCGTTAGGTTCATCCAGCCGAGCAAGTAAATTCTCGCCCATCGTTGCGAGCGTTTGATCAACAAATCGTTCTTGCCCTTGGCGCATCGCATGACCTTCATACAGTACAAGCGGAATGCCTGTTATCAAGGCAACGGTCAACAAGGCGCAAAAGAGTAAATGCCTCAGCTTTAGCAATGATCCAGCGGTGGGCAGCCAGTGACGCCGAGACAAACCAAAAGCAATAATAATACCGCTAGCGATGACTGCATTCAGTACCCCATTCACCGCCTGCTTTAAATAAACCAACAGCGTTAGCTCTTGACTCCAACCCATTAGATAGGGAAACAATAGAAAATCGATAGGCGCAGCAATAACTACCCAAAAAAGCAGACTGGCAATAATAATATTTTTGATTTTATAGTGATAAAGCCAAGACACAACAAGAGCTTCGAGTATGAACACTACTACGGTGACAGGATTTTCCCAAAAAACATAGGTATAGAGCCCTGAAGCAAGTCCGACACCAATGGCCGGTAATACACCCAGCCAAGCAATGGCGAGCATGACCGACACAGACCCAAAAACAAAATATACTTTAAACAGAACCGAGAGCTGCAGCATATTGCCCACAACTCCCATGACCAGCAAGAGAATGAACCACGCCACACCTGCCCGCATGGGTATTATTAACGGAGAGGGTAATGAGTTAAGCGTTCGCATCGGCATTCTCCTTTAGGCAAGGAAATGTAATATAGAAAGTGCTTCCCTCTCCCTCCTCTGAAGAAAACCCAATCGTGCCGCCCATCCGTTCTGTTAAGGCTTTACTGATTGAAAGGCCTAATCCCGTTCCATTTTTGCTACGCTGATCGCTACCATCGGCTTGTGAAAACTTTTTAAAAATATGTTTTTTAAATCCACTGGGAATACCACAACCCGTGTCTTGTACATTGATACGAATACGTTCTTCGCTCTCATCACACACAATAACCACGTTACTTCCAGGTAAGGAAAACTTAGCTGCATTTGATAGTAAATTAGCCATGATTTGCTGAAAGCGTAAAAAATCAACATTAATCAAACACGCTTTTTTCAAAGGCGTGAATTTGAGGGTGATGCCAAGTTGGTCGGCATAAGCCTGGTTCTCTTCAAGCGACATGCTTAATAATTCGTTAACTAAATACGGCTCACACGTTATGTTTATTTGACCCGCCAGCAACTTCTCCATATCGAGCAAATCATTAATCAATTCGCCCAGACGCTCGCTATTTTTTAACACCATGGAGAGTAAATCATGCGTTTGATCAGACATCTCGCCCGTTACACCGCCTAGCACCAGCTTAATACCGCCAATGACCGACGTTAACGGGGTACGCAGCTCATGGCTAACAATTGATACAAACTCGTTTTTTAACGTATCCACTCGCTGACGCTCTAAAACAGCGCTTACCCAGCGGCTTAGTAATTTTATAAACAGTTTATCGGCTTCAGAAAAATCCGTGTCACGAGGGGAATCGGATGAGAAGCTTAATGTGCCAAAATACTCACCATCCAGATAAATGACGATACCAATATAAGCTTCTAGACCAAATTGAGAATAACAAGGATGATGACGCGCATTATCTTCGCCTACATTATAAAGAGTCAGCAGTTCGCCTGTTTTAAGTGTCATATCGCAGTAAGTATTAGCGAGCGGCAGACTCAAACCATTACTGAGCGGGACACCTTCGGGTGCAGTGACAGACACAACCTCAAACATGTTATTTTCAATACGGCTAATAATACCAATCTGCATGTTGAAATAACCACATCCAAGCGCTAGCGCAGCATTTAATTGCTCGGCAAGGCTTAGCTCATGCGATGTACTAATTTCATTCAGCGACGCGAGTGCATGCACCAATGAACGCTGCTGATGCTCAGCTTCTTCCAAGTGTCGACGTGCTTCGCGGATATGAACAATCTCTTGTTCCAGCCCAATCCGGTTAATCTCCTCTTCGACACAGGTGGCTAAATCAATCAGCGCTTGGCGCTGTGCATAGCTTAACCGCCGTGGATGGCTATCAATGACACACAGCGTACCGACTCGAAATCCATCAGAGGTGGTTAGTGGTACGCCTGCGTAAAACCTGATTCCCCCGGGTGAGGTCACTAGGTGGTTGTTTTCAAAACGAGAGTCTTTGCTAGCGTCCTCAATTTCAAAAATACCCTCACCTTTAATCGCATGGGCGCAAAATGATACCGTTCGGCAGGTCTGCGGCAATGGAAAACCCTGACGGGACTTGAACCATTGACGCGCCTCATCCACTAATGACACTAAGGCTATATCAACCTCAAAGAGGTGGATCGCGAGCCGAGTGATTCGGTCAAAACGCTCTTCTGGGGGGGTATCCAAAATAGCAAGGCGTTGAAGTGCCTGCAGCCGCGCCTGTTCACTCTCCAGCATAATCAAACCTCTCATGCCAATTATTAACTACTTAGAATTAATGAAAGCATGCAGCTAAGCACATTTTATTGGTTTCAATGTATGTGGAAATTCAACCATTGTCGTTGGCTGTATCGATATTTAACATTTGAACCCACTCAAAAAAGCCATGATCTACCGATAAATCACTGATTTAAATAGGTAAAAACCTAACATACCAATAGATCAAGGAACTAACATGTCAGCCAATAACACGA
>TARA_R110002012_G_scaffold43414_1_pt1 | contig 14273 bp, 18 predicted proteins | sample TARA_R110002012 | Tara Oceans TARA_R110002012 (sample SAMEA4396515) | marine metagenome | biome: Westerlies Biome; feature: [DCM] deep chlorophyll maximum layer (ENVO:01000326); material: water (ENVO:00002006), including particulate matter (ENVO:01000060) such as... | depth 40 m
CCTTTACAAACTTACTAAGGGAGTGTTAATGCGAATCTTTTTGCTTCCATTGTAACTTTATATCCGAATAATCTCTTGGCTCTATCGTTTGACTCGCTTCTTGAACCTACAAACAATTGATTAAACTTACTTCCATCACTAGCAGTATAGCCCTTTCGATTACTCTCAAGCACTCTACGAAGTATCAAGTATATAGCCCTTAGCCTGTCTTTGCCATAAGAAGCATCTACTCCAGACCTTTCATCATGTAATACTCTAATATGAAGAGTAAAGGAATATGTTTCATGTCTTACATCATAATGAATAGTAGGATATTCCATTGATTGAGAATCTTCAAACACTACAATAGTAGCAGGAGAGCGACTTAAATCTACCCTTACTCCTTTATTGGCAGCCATTGTTCTAATATCAATAATATCAGGAGTAACTGCATGACCAGAAGCAATTGTTCCTGCTGAAACTAAAGCAGCAGCCGCTTGACTCCATGTTGTGCCTAAACTAGCATTAGTATTAGTTAGAATATCTATCAAAAGGCTAACTTCATCCATTTTTCCACCTCATCAAATACTTGTTCTTCGATATTTTTTGCGTATGCTTCTTCTGCAAATTTCATTACTTCTTCATCTGAAAATGATATATCTATTCCTAATTGTTCAGATAAAACATCCATTGCTAATTTTCTTTCTTTTTGGATTTCAATTAATTCTTTCCATTTAGAAAAGTCTACCTTAATCGCCATATCACTCTAGGAAATATACAATATCTCCCTTCCCCTTTAATATATCCATACCTTCTTTTCGCAGTATATCATACTTTTCTTTAGTAGTAATATTTGCACCTGATTCGGTAATAAGAACACTTTGGTCATCGCTTCTTAGTATTTCGGCAGCAACTAATTTAGTGCTTGCTTCATGAATTGATGAAGGCACTCTAGAATCACCAGCAATATAAGAAACAATAACAGAGTTATTCTTATGATATGGATAATCTCTTAGGAAGAAAATTCTTCCTTCTTCTCCAATAGTCCAATAAGAACCTAGTCTTCTTAAGTCCTCTTTATCAGTAAAATTACTTAATGTGCAAACAGTAGGGATGCTATCAGAAGTAGTGAAAGTTAAAGTGTTAGTTGCACTTGTTGTAGCAGTAGCACTTAATTCAATATGGGTGGAATCAGTAATAGAAGAGATAGTCGCCCCACTTGGAATACCTGTTCCGCTTACTACCATACCTACTGCTAATTTACTAGAATCAGCCACAGTTAAGGTCGCATCTGTGTTTACTGTAGTGCATGACTGTTTTATCGTTGCTTTTATCACACAATCTGCCCCATCATCTCCAGAAAGTAGGGAGGATATGAGAATTTTAGTGCTTAAATCCTTGTCTCTATCGGCATAGAAAAAGTCAGAAATGGATAAAGAAGAACTAGTTAGGCTCTTTGTTGCAGTAGCCCCTGTAAAAGTAGAAGTAGATGAAGGAAATTGCTCATTAACTAAAGACACTATTTCATTACTAGTGGTCTTAATACCAAAGGTATTACAAAACTCATCATTGCCTAAACTACCTACTACGTTCTCAGCGACCATTTCAAATGCTACTCCGCTGTTAGGTAATTCCAAAATAATAGAATACAAATCTCTAAAGTTTTCTTGTAATGATATTTCTGCTTGTGCCGAGGCTAATTCAAGATGTTGACTACCTTGCCAAACTTGTAAAGAAACTATTTTACGAACTTTCATTTGAGACAATTGAACAAAGCCAACATACCCTCCATAATAGGCATGATGAGGAAGCCTAGTAAATTCAAAATTATGATATTCATTTTTAGTTATAATAGGTCTAAAAGAACGCTTTACTTTTTCATCAACAATGCCTTCCACTCTTTTAATGATAGAACCTATTTGGGCTAAGGTAGGATAAGTAGAACCACTAAAGGCAGGAATTTGTAATAGGTTAGCCACTTCAGTAGCATTAGTATAAAATCCCCTACCGTCAGCATAACTAGGATTTATTTCAGTAAAATCACTAGGAGAAATAGTTATTCCCATATCAAACACCCTTTAATTTTTTATTTAGGTCTCTAAGATTACTCTTAATAGTATCTAAAACTGATTTCATTTGAGTATTGACTCCGCTTCTCCCTGTAGGGTTTAAATTAAATTCAGCAGTTTTAGTTGCTTCGATTGTATATTCTACAGAAGCCCCAAGTAAAGCCTCTTCTAATTGCTCAAGGGTATAGCCTGTTGAAATTCCCGAACTATACTTATCTTTTCCTAACCCACTCGCATCATCCCAACCAATACTTTCTTCTTTAGGCTTAATTATCCTAACCTCTGGAATGTATTTTTTCTTTTCTTCAGCAGTTAATGTTTTATAATCCGTTTCTGAAAGTAAGTCACCAGTCTCTTTGTTCTTAAAAGCACCTTCAGATAACTCTTCTATCTCAGATAATGTTGCTTTAGAAGAATATGCTTCATAGTCATTTTTACCGCTTATGTATTTACCTTCTTCTTTAACATCGCCTATCTTTTTATTTTTTGGCATGTCTTTAGGTTTTATTCTTTTTATTTGCCCATCAACAACTGATGGTTCAGCAGTCCACAGAATATCTTTTTCCTTTTTACCCGTTTCAGGCAACTTACTATATTCTTCAAAAGAAAGTTTTTGCCCTGTTTTTTTATGAACCATATACCTTAACAAAGTGTATTCTTCTGTAGATGGTTTTTTCTTAGTTGGGTAATTTGCTTCTTCGAGTTTGCCTTTTAACCCTTTACCTTCTTTCATTTCTGTTTTAATATTTCCTAAAATTCTTATAGTATATACTTCGGTAGGGCTAGTTAATTGTCTATTAATCATTTTCATAAAAAGTTTATTATTTTTTTCTATGAAACTATAAGGTGAATCAGCGTCTGTTGTTTTCCACCTATTAGGCGTTTCTCTGGAAGACTTAAGTTCTCCACCTCTAATTTCAGTCTTTTTCGTTCCTTTTGAAAAATGATAACTATAAATTTTATCTCCTAACTTAACTAGTGACTTATCTTGCATTTCTGGATTAGCCCCTATTGCCGCTATTACCTCTGCATTAGTAAAAGGAGAATCCTTCATGTCATTAGTTAAAATAATTTTATTACCAGAAGAAGAGTAAACTTCTCCTTTGTCTGACCCTCCTGTATAAAGCATAGCAGCAGGATTATATCCCGCTTCTGTTCCTTCTCGTTCAAGGTAAGGAGTTTGATAATTCTTTTTATCCTTTTCACTTAATTTATTATAATCTTCTTCAGAAATTTTGTCTTTTGTTTTTATATGAACTCTTTGGTTTCGGGAAGTCACTTCACCTTCATCATCAAAAACCATTTCGCTTTCTTTATCTGTTTTATATTCTTGTTCCAAAACCCAATTAGTTGCGCTGCCTTCTTTTAGGTCTTGCATTGCTGTTTCTGGAATTACAATACGATGAGGTATTACACCTTTGGCTACAATTATTTTTTGTTTAGTCTGTTTAGGTTTAGGAGTTGAGCCGGTTTCTTCTTGTAGCGAATCAACTTTTTCATTCATTAATTCTTCACTATCAACGGGAGGAAACTGAAACTCAAAGTGAGCATCTAGTATTTGTAAAGATTTATTAAAAGAATAAGAAAAAAGACCTGATGCAAGACCGTCTTGAGTTTCACCCTCTTTTATAACTAAATCATATGAAACTCCATCACCGATTTCAATGTCTTGAGTTGAAAACCAGTCATCAAAATCAAAAGAGGGTAGGTCTTCTTGGTTTCTTCCATAAGATAAAGCCCCAGCCCCTAACAATCTTCTTCTTGTTTTATTATCTTCTACGTCAGCAATAGTTTTATTTTTAATATATTCAATATTGCTTTCATTAGTAATGGAGTCGGTCTTAGTTCTAATTTTAGAAAAGCCCTTCCATGCTTCAGCATCTCTTTCTAGTATTGGTTGTAACGGTTGACTTAATATTTTATCATATAATTCCTTAAGTTTCTCTTTAAATTCTTCTCTTTCCTCAACTTCTACACTGTTGAGTGCTTTTTTAAAATTAAAAAGAAAAGTTCTTTTAAAACCCCTGTCGTCATTAATAATAAAATCTTTAAGTTCATTTTCCATATAATCATTGGAATTGGGTAAAGCCTTTGGCTGATTACCCCACTTAAAGTTAATCATTTAACCATCTCACATTAGCCATTTAGCCCAAGCCGCACCTTTTTGTATGGCTGAACCAAGATGTAATCCGCTCTGTGGAGGTTCATAACTCATTTGTCCTTGTTGGTCAATCCAATACGGGCGACCATATCCATCATTACCTGATGGTGGAACAGGATAGCCTGTGCCATTATTCATAGCCATCTGTCCTTGCTGATATTGTTGCTGTTGTCCCATAACACCAGCCGCTGCCATACCCGCTGAAGGTGCAGCCATGTTATTACTGCCCATACCGCCACCACCAAAGCCTTGTGATTCTAAATATTGTTGTTTAGCCATCTTTCTTTGATTAATTACTTCACTGTTAATAGCGGAATGTAATACTTTTTGAATATCTAATTCAATGTTTTCTTGAGTAATTCTTTCATATTCTCTTAAGCAATCTGTATTTACAGTTAGATTACCTGAACTATTAGTGTTAAAAGAAAGTTTAGCAAGCATTTGGCTAACTACTCTTTCAGTAACATCTTCCATCATTTGTTCAAGAGCAGTTAAAAATTGCTCACCATGATACTGAAAGAATTCTTCTACGTGATTTTCTTGCAAAGAAAGTAGATTATTTACATTTTTAAATGTAGTATCATTTTGTGCATTTACAGCACCCATTAAAGCCCCATTACTTGTTCCAAATACTCCCATATTTATTTCTCCTCAATTGTTTCTTTTTCTTCTGGTAATTCATTAGTAGCCTTAACATCATGCTTTAACATTAAAAGATTCAGTCTTTCAGTTATTATGTTTATTTCAGCAACTAATCGAATAACCTCATCAGTGGCTGTCCTATTATCGGCTAGAGCAGGTGGCCGTATAAACCATCCGGCGGCAGTTAAAGAAGTAACATCATTCTTAGTTAAATTACTTATTGGCCCGCCTTTAAGCATTTTGGGCATTCTTGGCTTAAATGCTTTAAATTCTAATCCATGTTGCTCTGCTAATATTTGCTGTTGAAGCATTTCTAACTGAACATACATAGAAGCATGTTTAGGGCAATATGTTCCCCTTAAAGGCCTACCTTTAACTACATCATCTAAAGGTATAGGTGGACGCATATAGTCTCCTTGTTCCCAAATATGATGAAATCCACACACTACACATCTATCTTTTAAATTAAATTTTTTACCAAATTTTAAAAACAAAAAACTTTTTTTCTCTGCTTTTAATACTGATTTAAGTTCTTTTAGTTTCTTTTTAGGTTTAATAGCAACAAACTGATATTCAGTAACTGTGCCACTTGCTCTTGCCTGTTGAAAGGGCTTTAAATATGGGTTAAAGTTCTGCCCTGTGGTCTGTCCTATTATTTGGTTGTTATACATTTTTTATTCCTCAGTAATCTTTTATCATTGTAGTGATTCCTTTATACACCATTTCTGGGTCTGACTTTGCCGATACTATATATTTAAAACAAGGAATTCCCTTTTCATTTAATTGTCTCATTCCGTATTTAAATGGTTCAAAAATCTCATGTTTATCAATCGGCTGCCCCTCTTCTAAAGGGTATTTTTCTCCCCATATATCATATTTATTAGCCCATATTGCTATTGCTACTGGATAGTCTGAATCTCTTTTTTTTTTATTAGAAGGCCACACCGAAGAAACTACTGTATCTACTATAAATTTCCATGCTAATTGATGGTCTAAATTTGAAGGTGAATCTAAATGTCTATGGTCTATCATGAAAACAATATATTTAACTTTACGAAGTTGCATATCTTTAACCCATTCTTTCCAGTAAATTGCTTCTCCTCCAATATCAGCACTACGAATAGTATGAGAATCACCATCTATTTTAATACTTTTCCTAGAAGCCCTGTGTCTTCCTACAGTCCTATTATTAACTTGAGCCACTTCACCCCTTGTTTTTAGTTGTTGGCTCAGAGTAGTTTTACCTACCATTGTAGAGCCGTAGACTCCAAAATTAATAGCGTGAACCTTTCTATAAAAACCGACTACGGCTTCTCCTAATAAAATAGCAAATCCTGTCATAACGGACATATCAATGTCCCCAACTATTCCAAAGTTTATCTATTACCCATCCCATAATGTTAATATCAAAAACACCCATGATATTTCCTATGAGTAATGCTGATAATACAGCACAAGAACCCCAAAACCACATTCTCATTTTAACAAAAAACATATCAGCAGAGTGAGCCCTTTGTGAATTGTAAGCATAATCGGAATCGCTAAATCCCATTATATCGCCCAATACCACTTAACCCACCTCATTGAAGTGCTGCTAAAAATTCATTTCCTATGGTATTCTCTTCTTCTGACTGAACAGGTTGGTAATTATTAAAAGAAGTGTTATATTGTTTAGCACTGTCTCGCATCTTAGTTCTTTGCTGTTCATCTCTAGCCTTTCTTTCCCAATAGGCTGCAATCTTTCTATCAAGAAGCCACATCTCTATCTTGTCATTAAGGGCTAAATCAAATAGGGCTTTCATGACCATAATAGAACCAATTGTCCCTAGCCCGAATAAAATTGAATGTGCTAAAGACCCATAAGGAAAGGTAAGTCCAAACTGAGCATAAACAAATACATTTGTTCCGCTCATTACACCGACAAATAAAATTGTCATAACTAGTCTAGTATCTTGGCTTAGTGCTGGCATATTCATCAGCCTCAAGCAAATTCAACGGTAACGTCTAAGTGATTAGGAACAATTGCACAAATTCCAGTGCTGCAAATTACTCCATGCATATCGAACTCTAAACTTGTTCCTGCTGGGACTCTTAGTCTTGCGACTATCTTTCCAGAAGCAGCAGTATTATCATAAATAGTTGCTTCTAATGCGCCACCAGTATCATTAGCACCATGCACCGATACAAGTTTTGAATTTCCTGTAACGACTACTTTGGTTTCGTTTGTTATCAAACCACTACTTCTACAACTTGCCATACCTATACTCTCCGTTCAATTGCACTACGAGGCTTCACCCTCTTAACCCTGTTGGTGATTATTCTTTTAATGCTGATTTCTTAGCCTTAGACATAATTTTTTTCGTCTTTGGCTTAGATGGTAGCAATAATGCACACAATTCATCATGGGTAGTAATAGTAGAACCTAATGATTTTGATAGTCTTTTAAATCCAGAAGGGTCTATTTGACGTAATTCTTCTCTATCTGATTCTACAAAAGTTATTTCTAAGTTTGAATCACCTAAATACTTAAAGCAAAATGAAGGAGGTAAATCCTCAAGAACTTGTTCTCTTGTTAGAACAAGCCCCTGAAGACTTACTTTCATTGACCTTGCTTGCTTAGTCAATTTAATTGTTGCCAATTAAATCACCTCAAAGTATTCCATAAACTCTCATTCGGACTGAACCACCGTTACCATCATCACCGAGGGTAGCGTTTGTTCCGTCTAAACTTGTAAACATCAGTGCTAATGAAGAATTAGATTCATAAGCCCCTGTTGCCGAACATTCTATTTGAGGTTGTAGTCCATTAGCATTATCGTGTCCTGTAATGACTGCTGCACTAATTGATGCTAGACCAAAAGCAGAAGCAGGTATTACTGAACCTGCTGCTACTATTGAACTTACATCAACTAATGCGTCAACCATATATTCGTCACCATTTGCTCTTGGTTTTGTAAAACCTTTATGGTCTGCTAAAAGCGTAACTGTATATGCTAGTGCCATACTAATCACCTCAGAGTAAGTTGGTAATCTTTCCTTGACCCTTGAAGTAAGAACAGCCCATTTCCGCCATAGTTCGGTAAAGAGCCTTGTTTCCAAGAGAACCGACACCGAATGGGTTTCCGTTACTGATACCATCTTCAAAGTATTGAGTAGGCTTCATAACTGATAGCCAAATGTGGTCTGTATCAACAAACAACATATCACTAATACAAGCAGAGTTAGCCCCAGTTGAAGGCATAGCAGCAACTGGAATTAGAGGTATATCGTAGTAGGTAGAAACTCTAAATCCTACTTCTGCACCCTTAACGCCACGAACACCGTTTACTGTTGGGACAATTTCCTTTCTGTCCATAAAGCGTTCTTGGGCTTGCAATAGGTCAGAAAGAGTTTGTAGTGTATCATATCCAGTTAGAATAACCTTTGGTGAACCACCAGCAACTCTCAAATCTCTAATCATATTGTTTATTACAGTTAGAGTCATTTGACGTGCTTCTGCACTAGTATAACCTGCACCGAAACTTATTTGAGAATCAAGGAATGAACCACTATCACGGTTTGAACCGTAAATGTGACTAATACTAGCATCAGTAGCAGCATCAACCAAGTTTCCACCAGAGTTATCAGCCAATTCAGTTATCTCAGCGGTTGAAGTAATAATCTTGTATAGAGAAGTATATCCTCTGTCCATACCAGTAGTTACAGTTGCATATGCGGTTGTTGGAGAATAGTTTTCCAAAGGCATAACAAGCATTTGGTTCTGAACCTCAGCATGATGCTTACCCATATCTTCTCTCAATTGTGCTCTAATATCACCGATACCATCATCAATTTGAGCCATTTCCATTGCCAACTCACTGAAAGCGAATTGGTGAGCAACGATTTTAGGGCTTGTATGTAGTGTTGTGTAAGTTGGTGCAAGTGGCATCAATCCATCATTAACAGTATCTAATGAAGCGTTTTCTGGAACTCCACCAATAAAGTCTGCTCTTAGTGAATCTTCTCCTAATTGAGAAGCATCAAGTGTAGCGTTAGAAGCAGCAGTAATATCCAAAGAATTACCAGAGCCACCAGCAGGACGGTTACTTAGAACTCTCCAACCACTAGAAGTGTATGGTCTCTTAGCAATTACTGAAAGAGCATTACATTCACGGTTTAGCATAGACCAAACTTTTTGGCCGTATAGTTGGTTGTAAAGGTTAGCGTTAATACCAGTAGGTGCTCCTTGTGCTCCATCGTGGGCTGTGTGAATACCAGACAAAGTTCCCTGTGCCTTAAGTAATTGATTACCAAATGCACCTGTATGGCTAATTCCGTATGTTTCTGCTTCTAAATCTGCGATTGTGTTAATATATCCTGTCATCTTAAATGCCCCCTACCATTTTGTGGATATCAGACCAATTCATCTCGGCCAATTCATCCATATTTGGGAGTTTTATTACAGACTCTTCTTGAGCCTTAATGATTGAATCCTTCTCGTCAGTTAGAGACTTTCTTAGTTGAGTAAACTCTTCCTTCATTGAAGCAATTTCTGCTTGTGCATCATATTGAGACTTTGCTAGAAGAGTCTCCTTATCTGAAACTTCTGCTGTAAAGCGAGCATCAAATTCCTTTTGTAGATTATCATAAGCCAACTTTTCAAGTTGCTCTTGGCGGTAAGCCTCGTAAGCCTTCTCGATGTTAGCATTGGACAAATCAAGAGTGCTTAGTTCTCCATTGTCAAAGGCCTTTACTACTGGCATATCGTGTGACTTTGGCTTACCATTGTCAATAACGATTCTATCAGCATTATCACCGATTTGAACTCCTGCGCCATCTACTGTTGGGACATAGGCTTTCTCTTCGCCATCCATGTATTCCATGCTTTCGGTTTCTTCATCTTCCTCTTCCATCATTTCCATTCCTTTTTCTTCTTCAGGCATGTCCATGCTTTCGTCTTCTTCCTTACGGAGAGTATTAACTTCAACCATAAGTGCGTCTAATTCTGCTAATGCTTTTTCAATTTTAGTCATTTTGCTCACTTCTTTTTCTTTTTTATCTTGTTTTAGAATATCAAATCTTGCTTCTGGGTTTATTCCTTTTTCACAGATTGTTACTTCATGTAATTCTAATTTGCTAATTTCGTTGTAGTCTCCTAATTCTTGGTGGTTTTTCTTAACTTTCTCTAATGCTTGTCCACCTATACTAAATGACCTTAACGAACCTTTCCTGATGCCTCTGTTTATTTCCTTGGCTTTTTCTATATCATCTCTTAATTTAATAACTACAAAAAATCCCACATCATCTACTTCTGTTTTCCAAAGTTTTCCTGTTTTGTCTCTGTATGATTTTACAACTTCCCCTACTTGAACATTAGAATGATTAGTCATTACATTTCTAAACTTAGGGTTCTCCATATATTTGTTAGTTGCTTCTTTAAGTGCTTTGAGTGTAATTAAGTCATTCTGTTTATCAACGATTTCAATAGAAGCATAACCACCTATCATTAATTCATCGCTTTTTAGAATCCTGAACTCGTTGGCTCTGTTTGACATTACCGCCGAACTCATTCTTCCTCAACTCTTTGTTACTCAATCTACTATATAAAGAACACACTATCTTTTAATTAGGAAAGGGTAATTTATTATATTTATCAGCATAAATGTTCCATTTCCCTTCATCTGTTTCAGTATCAGCAGGTTCTTGTTTATAGCCAGTCCATGCTAACCACATTTCTGTTCCTTTAACTTCAATTACTCTAAAGTGCATTTTAGTTTCAAATTTATTACCTTCTAAAAAATATTCATGGTAGCCATCTTTTTGGACTCCTAATTTAATTTTGCCAGAATCAATAACCTTACCTCTTTCAATATTTTTTGCTACTTCTGCTGGATATTTACCAGCCGCACCAAATAAATCAAATAGTTCCTTTTCATCATCTAATTCAATTGTCCAAAACATAGTTTCTTTTTCTAATTTAATTGCTAAAGTAACATTATCATCTTCTCTAGAATACAATTTAAATTGTCCTTCTTGTAATTTTTCAGGAGTCTTATATTCCTTTAAAATTTCTTCTTCTTGCATAATTTTATCTTCATCTGCAACCAATTTATTTTCTCGTATAGAAATACCATCTCTTAATCCAGCCCATTGTTTTAAATCAGTTTCTTTAGATTCTAAAATGTCTTCATATAATGATGGTTGGTTTTTTACTAAATGAAGATGCACGTCTTTAATAATTGATGGCCCTTTTAATTTTAAGAATTGAAAAATAGCCACAGTTAATTCGCTTTGTTTGGATTTCATAATATCAATAGCCTGTTGCTTCCACATATCTAAATCCATCAAAGCGTTTTTAGACATCAAGTTATTCTGCTCAAAGCCATAAATAGTAAATCCATTCATATCAGACTTAATAATTAAATTAGTCTCACCATGAATATAATCAGTAATTTTAATACCTTTGGTTAAGGCCTCAACATCATAATTTAAAGATTTTTTAGTATCTCTAGAAAGTAATTCTAGAGTAACTAATTTATCAGGGTAATTTACTTCAGGCACTTCTATTACTTTAGCAGAATATAAACTATAGGAATCCCCTTGCTTTTTAACCTCATCTACTTTGACTCTAATAATATCTCCTATATCAACAGAAACTTTAGTATTGAGGGCTTTACCTACATTCATATAATTATCTCCCTTAATTTCAACTAAGTTATTTAATTCTTCAGTGATTGGCCCTACACCTAAACCATAGGAATATAATCCGCTTTTGGTTTTCCTTTTAGTTAAAACCATAACATCTAAATCAACAAACTTTTTCCACTTAATCCACTTGGGATTCTTTTTAGTGCCTATATAGTAAGTAGAAGTAGAGTCTTTTATTACTACTCCTTCAGCAGTAGGAATTTCCATCATTTCCTTAGCATATTTCTCAATATCTTTTAAATTATCTGCTTCTCTAGTATCTTTTTTAGAAGGGAAGGCAATTGCATCATTAGATTTAGAAGAATAGTTATTAAATAAAGTAATCATTCTTGCACTTAATTCTTCATCAGCCATAGTCTGTGCTTCATGTCGTATAATATCGAAAACATGACATCTTAAATTAGCGTCTTGGTATTTATTCTTAAAAACATGAGCCACAGTATCTGCTCTATGTAATGCTTCTTCTCCTTTGAATAAAATCAATTCACCATCAAAAATACAATCACCGTATTCTTTCTTTTTAAGTTCTTTAACTTGTTCTGGACATTTATCAGTGATGTCTTTTTCATTATAAGAATAAATAGTAACTTTATCATCTAATTTATGTAATTGAATTCTCATACCATCATACTTTTCTTGAACATACCAATTACCACTAAATCCTTTTAACTCTTTAATGTCTTCAATATCAAATATTCTATACATTGGTTTATTAGGAATAATAAAATGAGAAACAGATTTCTTTTCATCAGACTTTTCAATCTCTGTTAATTCGACCCATTCTTCTTCTTCATGTTTAGAAAAGAAAATTAACTCTAATACATCCATAGCAGAACTTACTTTAGATTCAACCTTCTTTGAGTCTTTTCCATCCCCATAATGCTCAATAATATAGAGGGCAATATCCTCTGACTCTAGGTCAAGACCCTCAAGACCCTCTGTTATTGTGTCAGGTTCCATACCCTTAATGCTTAGAACTTCAGGAGAAAGAACCTTACTGTCTTCTCTTAGCGCATAATGCACGAATTTAACCATGCTTTCAGGATTAGATAGCAATTCTTCTAAGACATTTCCCTTAAACATTTTAGAAAAAGGGTCTTCTACCAATTTTGAAGAATATCTAATTAGTTTAATTTTTTCAAATAAATTAGTAGCACTAGGACTAGTAGGGTCTTTGGTTTCCTTTTCCATTAAGTCATCTTCATCAATGTAATTATTCAGTTCTTTACCTGCTGAATCTAATTTGTTATAGGAGTCAATTATTAAATCAACTGTTTTACGCCAACGGCCTCCGTATTCTTTAGGGTCTGTTTTAGCAGAAAGATAGGCAACCCTAGTTTTTTCAAATAGTCTAAGTATTTCTTGAGAAGGTTGCTTATCCTTCTCAATAGAGCCGAGTTTCATATGGATTCCTCAATCAATCCATTGTCGGAATTATTTTCTTTGGAGGGTCAATATCTTGCTGAGAACTTTCAGGAATCTTACTACTAATACTATCTTTCATAGTTTTTAACATAGACATTAATGCTCCCATTTGTCCACTAATATCAGTTTCACCTGATTTAACATCTGATAAAATTTTAGACATTTGGCTATGGGCTTGTTCTAAGTCTTGTTCAAACGACTCTCTCGCTTCATCATTTAGCATAGGATTATCTTCCCAATCACTTTCGCTTATCGCTTTAAGAATACTAATTGCTTTTTTAAATGTTTCACCAGCATAAGAACTATTACTAGCAGGGCCATCATTTGACACAAACTTAGGTTCATGATTTTCTGCTTTGGGTCGCTTTAGTTTAACATGTTCTGATTCATCTTCAGCAGGATTACGATTATTTTCTAAAGACATAATTAATATCTCTTTTGCATTTCTAGCCTTTTCAATTAATAGGCTTATTTGTCTTTCTTCTTTTGTTACTCTTTCCGGCATTTTAATCACTCCATTTGTCCAACCATCTTATGGATATCTGACCAATCCATATTAGATACATCAGTAGGAACACTTCCTGTTCCACCAATAGAATTATCCATAGCAGGAGTAGGACTATTAGTCACTACTAGTCCTGCTTTCATTAAAAGACTGTCTTTAGCATAAATAGTCTTTTCTAATGCTTCTACTTTATCTGCTAATGCTTTCACTATTTGAAGCATTTCATCGTTAATATTTGTTTCTTCTTCTGTCATTCTTTCACTTCCCTTTTCCAGCAGGATAAATCAAATCCCTTAATTGACGGTAGAGCAACTCATACTCCTTACGAAGTTTGGTGGCAGTAGCAACTATGTCAAGGTTTCGCTCATCCATTGATTTCATTTTTTTATTTAGTTTCTTATCAGATTTAGTTAAATCTAACTCACTAAGAACCTCAATCAGTTCTCCTAATTTAGTAAAGTCTTGTCCGAAGAATTCAGTAGGTTCTGCTGATTGAAGAACCTTTTTAAGTTTCTTTCTGCCTTTAGCATCTAAACTATCTAATAGTTCTTTAGGCACTTGTTTCTTTTCTTTAAGGATAAAATCCTCACCTTCTCCGTAATAATCCCAAGTCATTGTTCTCCACTTCCATCAATCATATGATTTATTTCATTTACTATTTCTTGTAGTTCTTTAACCAATTGTTCATATTCATCGGTTAAATTATCAATAAGAGTCATTTTATTAGTATCAACTGTAGGCAGACCAAAAAAATTCATACCATCTGCTTCTATAGTTAGTTTAGCATCCTCAGAACCTAATAAAG
>TARA_R110002012_G_scaffold98093_2_pt1 | contig 14270 bp, 13 predicted proteins | sample TARA_R110002012 | Tara Oceans TARA_R110002012 (sample SAMEA4396515) | marine metagenome | biome: Westerlies Biome; feature: [DCM] deep chlorophyll maximum layer (ENVO:01000326); material: water (ENVO:00002006), including particulate matter (ENVO:01000060) such as... | depth 40 m
AAGTTGGTGCGGTTGCCCCTGATTTTTCAGCTCCCACGCCAACTGGTGATATATTGGCCCTTAGCGATGTTACCAGTAATGCCAAACTCACCTTGGTCGACTTTTGGGCGGCCTGGTGCAGACCATGTCGTGCTGAAAACCCCAATATCGTATCGGTTTACAACAAATATCACGAAAAAGGTTTTGACGTTTTGGGTGTTTCCTTGGACAATAAGGAAGAGCACTGGAAAAACGCCATTGAATCCGATGGTCTGGAATGGAATCACATTTCCAACTTACAACGTTTCCAAGACCCCATTGCCCGTTTGTATAACATCAACGCAATTCCCGCAGCATTTTTACTGGATGAAAATGGTGTTATCGTAGCAAGGGATTTGAGAGGACCAGCTTTGGAACAAAAAGTAGCTGAGATACTCGGAAAAAGCTAAAAAACAACAATATTTTATAGTGAAGAAGGTCTTGAGGTATTCAAGGCCTTTTTTGGTATATGAAATAAGTTCGAGTGTCATTCGCGCCTGACACGGAATCCACTCCCTTTAAATTGTACACTACCAAATCTATTATTTGGATTCAGGGTTTTAATCTAAAAAAAGCCTTGGCTCTTAGTTTCATCTAAATCTTCCCCATTTTATCCAACACAAAGAGTATAATGATTGGAATGGCCAATAACACGACGATCAAAGTATCAGTCACAAAAAGTTCCGGTTTGAACAGTAAAGTGGTCGCGTAACCGCCGATGGCGCCACCAAAATGCGCCGTATGCCCAATATTGCCCATTCTGCTCTTCATACCCCAAATGGAATACAACAAATAAGCGATACCCAACACATACGCAGGAAGCGGAATCGGAATGAACATAATGCCCAACTGCATATCGGGGTTTAGCAATATGGCAGCGTAAAGTACTCCCATTACAGCACCACTGGCGCCGACGGCACTGTAAAAAGGTTCGTTTTTATGAAAAAACAGGGCCAACAGACTTCCCGCGATTAAGCTAACAAAATAAATGATCAAAAACTTAATGGAACCGAACCAACCAATTACCACTGGTGCAAAAAAGTAAAGGGTAAACATATTCAAAAACAAATGTGAAATGTCTACGTGCAAAAAGCCCGAAGTCACCATTCTCTCCCGTTGACCGGCTTGTATGGCACTGATACCGAACTTGTATCTATCAAAAAAAGCCATATTGTTGAATCCACGGAGGGAAACCAGAACATTGGCGGCCATTATGGCAATAGTAGCGATATGTAAATTGAGCATGTAATACTAGTTTGGGTTCAAATATAGCTATATTTGCACACAAGAATTACCTATGCAGCTAGTAGTTTATATCCTTGTTTATCCTTTGCTCTGGTTGATATCCAGACTACCTTTCAAAATCCTTTATTTAATTTCTGATGGTGTCTTTGCACTCCTTTACAATGTGGTAGGATACCGTAAAAAAGTGGTGCGCAATAATTTGTCCCTTGCTTTACCGGAAAAGTCAGAAGAAGAACGTTTGTTGATAGAAAAGAAATTCTACAAGCATTTCTGTGATATGTTCTTGGAGATGATAAAGACCTTGGGGATCACCAATAAACAAATGAAACAAAGATACGTTTTCACGAATGTTGAAGTTTTTCAAAAATTGGAAGATGAAGGAAAGCATATCATGATAATGATGCCTCATTATGCAAGCTGGGAATGGGTTTTTTCACTAAATTCCATGGTAAGATCAAAAGCATATGCCATTTATCAGCCTATACAGAACAAATATTTTGACAAGTTGGTTCGTGATATACGCAGCAAATATGGAACTACACTGATCAAAACCTATGAGAGTCGAGATATTATTGCAAAGGCAAAAGAAACGAACGAACTAATTACGGTCGGTATCATCAGTGACCAATCCCCTATGCTGCAAAGAGCTCGACATTGGGCAAAGTTTATGGGTGTTTTGGTGCCCATACACGTTGGTGCGGAAGAACTCTGTAAAAGCCACGGGATGATTCCGGTTTATCTTAAGGTAAAAAAAGTAGGTCGTGGATATTATGAAGCCACGTTTAAAGTTTTAGCTGAAAACCCTAGCGAAATAGCGGATTATGAGATTTCTGAAGCTTTTATGAAAGAAACAGAAAAAGCCATTCGAGAAGCTCCGGAATATTACTTTTGGACGCATAAACGCTGGAAACATATGGGCAAAGCCCCGAAAAAGTTTCAGCAAAAGTCAGATAAGGCAGTTAATGCCTAGATTCCTGCCACTTCCTTGATTTCACCAATAATGCGGTCGGCCAAACCATCGGCTTCCTTCTGGGATTTTGCTTCGGTATAGATTCGGATAATAGGTTCCGTGTTCGATTTTCTTAGGTGCACCCAATTTTCAGGGAAATCAATTTTCACCCCATCAATGGTTGATACCTCTTCATCCTTGTACTTGTTGTGCATGGCATCCAAAAGCGCATCAACATCCAAGTCGGGAGTCAATTGTATTTTTTTCTTGCTCATAAAATAGCTCGGGTAACTGGCACGTAGCTCAGCCACAGTCCCACCTTTTTCGGCCATCAACATTAAGAACAAAGCCGTTCCTACCAAGGCATCACGCCCATAATGACTTTCTGGATAAATAATTCCACCATTCCCCTCGCCACCAATTATGGCATTGTTGGCTTTCATTTTGGTCACTACATTCACTTCTCCGACCGCTGCAGCTTCGTAAGTGCCTCCATGCTTTTCTGTAATATCCCTTAAAGCTCTGGAAGATGATAGATTGGAAACGGTATTGCCTTTGGTCTTGCCCAATACATAATCGGCACAGGCAACCAAAGTATATTCCTCGCCGAACATTTCCCCATCATCGCTGATAAATGCCAAACGATCCACATCGGGGTCCACCACAATACCAAAATCGGCCTTTTCTTCCACTACTTTTTTACAGATGTCGCCCAAATGTTCTTTTAAAGGCTCTGGATTGTGCGGAAAATGCCCGGTTGGTTCGCAATAGAGCTTCACTACTTCAACACCCAATTCTTCAAGCAGCTTCGGTATGGCAATACCTCCTGTAGAATTTACACCATCTACCACTACTTTAAAACCTGCTTTTTTTATGGTATCGGCATCCACCAAGGGTAATTCCAAGACTTCATCAATATGAATATCGATATAAGAATCATTTTTAATGATTTCCCCCAAATCATCGACCTCTGCAAACTCAAAATCCTCTTTTTCGGCCAAGGCCAAAATCCTTGCCCCCTGCTCAGCATCCAAAAACTCCCCTTTCTCATTCAACAATTTAAGGGCGTTCCATTGTTTTGGATTGTGACTTGCCGTTAAAATGATGCCTCCATCCGCTTTTTCCAAAGGAACGGCAATTTCTACCGTAGGCGTTGTGGAGAGTCCCAGGTCGATAACATCAATACCCAACCCTACCAAAGTGGAAACCACCAAGTTTTGGATCATCTCACCCGACAAACGCGCATCACGCCCAATTACGACTTTCAATTTCTCTTTTTCGGAATATGTTTTTAACCAACTACCATAAGCTGCTGCGAATTTAACTGCGTCTAAAGGTGTTAGGTTATCGTTGGTCCTGCCGCCAATGGTCCCTCGTATTCCAGAAATTGATTTGATCAGTGTCATAATTGTTAAAAAAGTTTTTGCAAATATAGGTGGCCACATTCGATTCCATGTTTGGAATTTGTAAATTTCGACAGAAAAGGAATTTGCCCCGATGAACTTCTTAGCGCATATCTATCTTTCTTTTGATGATAAAGAAATCACATTGGGTAATTTCTTTGCGGATCATATCCGTGGAAACAAATACAAACATTTTCCTGATAAAATCCAAAAAGGTATTCTGTTACATCGAGAAATAGACACATTTACTGATGCCCACCCCATAGTAAGGCAAAGCAGCAAACGTCTCCATAAAAATTACAGCCATTACAGCAGGGTGATCGTGGATATTTATTACGACCATTTTTTGGCCAAAAATTGGAGCAGTTATTCCAATAGACCTTTGGCCGAGTACGTAGAGGATTTTTATGACCTCTTGGAAGATAACTACGACATACTCCCCATCGCCACCAAACGTATGATGCCTTACATGATTGCAGACAATTGGCTGCTCAATTATGCCAATTTAGCCGGAATTGACCGCGTGCTCAACGGAATGAACCGACGGACCAAAAACAAATCCAGAATGAATTTTGCTATTCTGGACCTTGAAGAACACTATGTGGATTTTGAAAACGAATTCACTTTATTTTTTGAAGAATTAATACCTTTTTCCAACCAAAAATTTATTTCACTATGCGAAGACTGATACTCCTCCTCCCCCTAATCTTTTTTATTAATTGTAAACAACAACCAGCAACACCTACTGGACTGGTGGCTGAAAAAGCCATGGTGGTTTCTGCACGTGAAGAAGCCTCCCAATTGGCCGTGAACATCATGAAAAAAGGTGGAAATGCCTTTGATGCCATGGTGGCCACTGAACTTTCTTTGGTTGTCGCCTATCCGTTTGCAGGAAGTGTTGGTGGCGGCGGATTTATGGTCTACCGAAAAAATAATGGCGAGGTCGGCGGAATCGATTATCGTGAAAAAGCACCCTTGGCTGCCCATAAGGACATGTATCTGGATTCTCTAGGCAACGTAATTCCTGGTTTGAGCACATCGGGCGGGACTGCAGTAGGAGTGCCGGGCACAGTGGCTGGAGTGATTGAGGTGCACAAAAAGTTCGGGAAACTTCCCTTAAAAGATATTATTGAGCCCATCATTACCCTTGCCAACAAAGGTGTAGTGGTCTCTGAAAAGCAAGCGGATAGACTTGCAGGGTATCGTGAGCAATTTATTGAGGCCAATGGAGACAGTACCAAATTTGCAGGCCCATTTGTAAAGGGAGACACCATAAAGTATCCCGCTTATGCCAAAACGCTTAAAAAAATCATGGAAGAAGGGCGCGATGGTTTTTACAAAGGCGAAGTAGCCCAAAAACTGGCCGCATTTGTTCAAGAAAACGGCGGTTTGATCACCGAGGAAGATTTGGAAAAGTATGAAGCAGTTTGGAGAGACCCGATTGTTTTTGACTATAAAGATATCAAGGTTATTTCCATGAGTCCGCCCAGCAGCGGTGGGGTTACCATCAACCAAATATTTAAAATGATGGAGCCTTATGATATATCAAAATTTGGACATAACTCTGCAAAAGCCATTCAATTGTTCACGGAAGCATCGCGAAGAGCCTATGCAGATAGGAACTTCTATTTGGGCGACCCCGATTTTGTGGATATCCCCTACAATATGCTTTTAAACGATGATTACATACAGGACAGAATGGCCAATTTCTCTTTTGATAAAGCAACGCTGTCTTCCGATGTAAGCCATGGGGAAGTAGAAATCATCGAAAGTGCACAAACCACCCACTACTCCATTGTGGATGATGAGGGTAATGCCATCTCGGCCACATCAACGCTCAATGGAGGATATGGTTCCAAGCTGTATTGTGCTGAGCTTGGGTTCTTCCTAAACAACGAAATGGACGATTTTAGCGCCAAACCGGGCGTCCCCAATATGTTTGGGCTTATCGGTGCCGAAGCGAACAACATTCAACCAGAGAAACGTATGCTCAGCAGTATGACACCGACCATCGTGGAAAAAGACGGGAAATTGTATATGGTTGTAGGTACTCCCGGTGGATCTACCATTATTACGGCAGTTGCCCAGACCATTCTTAATGTATACGAGTTCAACTTGAGTATGCAGGAAGCTGTTAATGCCCCTCGATTCCACCACCAATGGTTGCCCGATATGGTGATTTTTGAGCCTGAGGGTTTTTCGGATGAGCTCAAGGAAGCGTTAAAATCCAAAGGATACATCATTAATGAAGAGCGAACGCCCATTATAGGCAAAGTAGACGCGATTCGTGTGTTGCCCAATGGAAAATTGGAAGGGGGAGCAGACAAAAGAGGTGATGATACGGCTGTAGGATATTAATTTTTTTACTCTATGAAATATGATGTTGTTGTTTTAACGGACCATCGTTACGTGGCTCCAAAAACGAAAACGCCCTATATTGAAAATGTGCTTGAAGAAGACCGACTGGTTTTAGAAGCCTTGACAAAGTTAGGGCTTAAAGCTACCCGTAAATCCTGGGATGACCCCGATTTTGATTGGTCGACGACCAAATATGCCCTGTTTAGGACCACATGGGACTACTTTGATCGTTATCCAGAGTTTTCGAGATGGTTGGAAACAACCGCAAGGAAAACAACGTTTATCAACTCCAAAGAACTGATCCATTGGAATATTGATAAACATTATTTGAGCGATTTATCAAAAGCGGGGATAAATGTTCCCAAAACGGTTTTTTTGGAAAAGGGTTCAAAAATCTCCCTTGCCGAAGCAGTGGTCAAGGCAAAATCGGGCAAAGGTTTTAACGCCGATACCTATATTCTGAAACCCTGTGTTTCTGGAGCAGCACGTCATACTTATAAAATAGAAAAGGATGAGATTGCCGATCACGAGGACATCTTTCGGAAATTGGTAACAGAAGAGGCCATGATGCTTCAGGAATTTCAGCAGAAAATTGTTTTGGAGGGAGAAATTTCCATGATGATTTTTAACGGGGAGTACACGCATGCCGTGTTGAAAATTGCCAAACCGGGGGATTTTAGGGTTCAAGATGATTTTGGTGGTACGGTGCAAGACTATGTGCCGGACCAAGAGCAAATATCCTTTGCCAAAAGTGTTGTAAATGCAGCTCCTGAGCTGCCCATATACGCCAGAGTGGATATTTTTAAGGACAATAATGGCAATTGGGCCTTGGCCGAGCTGGAAATTTTTGAGCCAGAACTGTGGTTCCGCCTTAATCCCCCTGCAGCAGATAACTTAGCAAGAGCCATAAAGGATACCCTATCTGCCTGAATAAACCATAGTTTGGTTCAGCTATAGTTTTATATTTATATAAATTTTAAAAATGAAAAACTTAACTCTTCTACTATGTATTACCACCTTAGGGTGTTTTGCGCAACAAAAGACCACAGGCAAGCTAGTGGCATTGGACGACGCTTTTTTTGATTATGTCGATAAAGACGCCAAAGTAGAAGTACTGGCAGATGGCTTTATCTGGTCGGAAGGACCTGTATGGGTCAAAGATGGTGGGTTTCTGTTATTTTCGGATGCTCCCCAAAACACCATTTTTAAATGGAAAGAAGGGGTAGGAATCACTGAATTCTTAAAGCCTTCCGGCTACACTGGTATTCTACCATATGGACGGGAGCCTGGAAGCAATGGATTGATCATAAACAATAATGGTGAATTGATAGCCTGCGAACACGGGGACCGAAGAATATCGCGTATGCCCCTGTCGCAAGGTGGAAAAATAACGGTGGCCGATACGTGGGAAGGCAAACGTTTCAATAGCCCAAATGATATTGTGCAAGCTTCCTCGGGAATCTATTATTTCACCGACCCGCCTTATGGGCTGCCTGGACAGGAAAATTCAGAAATGCGAGAAATTGATGCTTTTGGGGTATTTAAAATCGCTACGGATGGCAAGGTCGATATGGTGGTCAATAATCTTGCACGGCCGAATGGTGTGGCTTTGTCTCCCGACGAAAAAACGCTTTATGTGAACCAATCGGAATCAAATGCTCCGTACATTATGGCATACACCATCAAAAATGATGGCGCTCTGGATGAAGGGCGAATATTTTTTGATGCCTCAGCATTGATAAAAGAAGGGCTGATAGGTTCTTTGGACGGCCTTAAGGTAGCGCAAGATGGAACTATTTTCTCCACAGGACCGAGCGGAATTTTGATCATAACCCCCGAAGGAAAGCTTTTGGGACGCATAGCTACCGGACAACGTACCGCTAATTGCACCTGGGGCGATGATGGCTCGGTACTTTATATGACCGCCCATAATTACTTGATGAGAATTCAAACCAAAACCGTGGGGACCGGTTTTTAGATGATTTCATTTGGCTATCTGCCTTTTTAGCTCCTCCATCGATTCTTGAAGCTGTTTCAGCAAGCCTGTTTCGGTGGTAGCATCCACGTTAAAAGTAAGTTTGCTGCTCACCTCCCAAATTTCTTGGATTTGAAAGGGTTTGATTTCATAGGGTGGATAGGTTTCGTTCAAAGAAACCAAAGTAATATTGTTGGAGTTGGGCTTGCGTTCAATTTTCTTTACCATCACGGAGTCCTGAAGCACCACCACATACATTTTATTGGGGCTCACATGATCAATATGCTCAATGGCCCGTGCCAATACCCAATCATCGGGTCGCAGGTTTGGCAACATACTGTCCCCTTCCACTTGAAAACCACGATAGGTGGCATTTCGGAATTCTGGAATCGGCATATCAAAAGCGGGCAATTGTCGATACCAGCTAGTGTCGGAGATGTTCTGCGGATATCCTGCAGCAGCTTTGGCATTTACCATCACCATGTTATCGTTATCGGAATTATCAACAGTAACCACTTTCGGAATAACACTGGTCTTGGAAGTGTCCAAATGTTTTTGGTCACTTTCACCGAACAACCACAACGGGTTTATTTTGAATTGTCGCAAGAGTTCCGAAACTACCTTTCCAGATAATTTGGTTCTCCCACGTTCAATATCGGCCGTGGTATTCTTCACGCCCAATAATTTGGCAAACTCGGTTTGCGTGTATCCAAGCTCCCTGCGGATATCGGTAAATCTTTTTAAGGTTATTTCATTTTCCATCATCAAGTCAATAATGTCATGTCCAGCGCAATCGAGACATTTTGCAGCATATTGATCTCAAAAGCAATGATAAAGACAATCTATTCCCAAATATAGGTGTTTTGGATTATTTCCAAAAATATTTATGGATTATTTCCAATATTTGGAATATATCCATATATTTGATTGGAATATTTCCAAGTTATGAATTTTGATAGGATACGCGAAAAACTGAACATTTTGGCAGATGCTGCCAAATACGATGTCTCCTGTGCCAGCAGTGGAAGTAACAGAACCAACCAGAATAAGGGCTTGGGCAATGCTTCCAAAATGGGAATTTGCCATAGCTATACGTCAGATGGGCGTTGCGTTTCCTTGTTAAAAATCCTGTTGACCAACCATTGCATTTTTGATTGTGCTTATTGTGTTACCCGAAAAAGTAACGATGTACCAAGGGCTGCCTTCAAGGTTCAGGAAGTGGTTGACCTCACTATCAATTTTTATTGCAGAAATTATATTGAAGGCTTGTTCTTGAGTTCTGGAATATTCAAAAGCCCCGACCACACTATGGAGCGTTTGGTATCCGTGGCCAAAAAACTGCGGGAAGAGGAGAATTTCAATGGCTATATCCATCTGAAATCAATTCCCGGTGCGAGCGATGAGTTGATGTACGAAGCGGGTCTCTACGCCGACCGTCTTTCCGTAAATATTGAAGTACCCACGATATCTGGTTTAAAATTGCTGGCACCCGATAAAAAGCATGAAGATTTTACCAAACCGATGGAAAAGGTGAAAAATGAAATCGTACGCTACCAATCGGAACGAAAAGTCATTAAAAACATCCCTAAATATGCACCTGCAGGCCAAAGTACTCAAATGATCGTGGGCGCCTCAGGAGAGTCGGATAAGGATATTATGTATTCGGCAACCTATTATTACAAAACATACAACATGAAACGGGTATATTATTCAGGATATGTGCCCGTAACCCATGACTCCCGCTTGCCGGCCATAGGCTCACAAGTTCCCATGTTGCGTGAGAACAGATTGTACCAGACCGATTGGCTGTTGCGGTTCTATGGATTTTCGGTTGGGGAAATTTTAAACAACCAACACCCCAATTTGGATATGGATGTAGACCCGAAGCTCTCATGGGCTTTGCGTAACCTGCATCATTTTCCTGTGAACGTGAATACGGCGGACAAACTTCTTTTGGCTAGAATTCCGGGAGTTGGAATGCGGTCTGTGGATAAAATAATAAATGCTAGAAAATTTAGGAAACTGAACTGGGACCATCTCAAAAAAATAGGGGTGGCCCTCAACCGTGCCCAATATTTTATGGTTTGCGAATCCCGCAACTGGGAACGTCGTGACTTGGATGCGGAGAATATAAAGGGAATGATTCTGCAAAATTCATCCGGAAAATTTCGGAATCAGTACAGTACGCAATTGTCATTGTTCAATTAGCAAGGGAACTATATACAATAAAGCCACCTCGAGTTGTCACCCTGAGCGCAGTCGAAGGAATTTGAGAGGTAAAAAACGTAAACGTTATGAACACTTCAACAACCTTAATTTATGACGGTAGTTTTAATGGATTTTTGACCGCCGTTTTCGTCGCCTTTGATGAAAAAATCAATGTGGCCGACATTCAAAAGAACAATGAATCCCAAAGTGGATTGTTTTCGGAGACGGAAACCGTGTTTACCCATGTAGAGAAGGCCAAACGGGTCTGGAACGGCATCCGTAACAAGAGCAATAATGCCATATCCAACGTGTACTTTGCTTTTTTGAGCGAAGCGGAAGGTGTGGAAATGATGCTCTATACTTATATTCAAAAGCTAATGAGGACACAAAACCGGAAGTATTTGGACTATTCCGATAGTACGGTACTACATATTGCACAATTGGCTAAAAAGGTGAGTCGCGAAAAACATCGTATGGAAGCCTTTGTTCGCTTCCAGTTGACCAAAGACGATATTTATTTTGCCAACATTGAACCCGATTTTGATGTTTTACCTTTAATATCAAAGCATTTTCGTGACCGCTACGCGGACCAAAAATGGTTAATCTATGACGTAAAGCGCAAATATGGCATCTATTACGATTTGGAACATGTGGAAATGGTGTCCTTGAATTTAAAGGATATCCACCATAACAAAACCGTGAAAAGTAATGCCTTTAACAGCGAGGAATACAAGTACCAAACCCTGTGGAATGATTATTTTAAAAGTACCAACATTGCATTGCGAATCAACCCTAAATTGCACACGCAACATGTACCCAAACGGTATTGGAAGTATTTGAGTGAGAAAAAAGAGGCGGTTTAAAATAATTAGGTATGTAGAATAGACATAGTATTTTCTTATAATTATATGCAATATTTCCTAACTCGATTTTAAATCATGTTTTTATGAATGAATTTTGGGCAATTGGACAGAGGCTAAAATCGAAAGATTGCCTAAATATGTTTAGGCCTATTTATCAATTATGGAAGTTTATGCGACAAAGTACAAAGGGAAACTTTTATATTTTGATGGGCTTGCTGGAAGCAAATTTAAAATAAGGAAATCAGGAGAATCATTAGGGAATTATAGGACCTTGGTTGGAAGAACTAGAAACTTATCTTGGAATAACTACAGATGAAATTATCGGTCAACATGGCAAGGGTACCTCTCCCAGAAAAGCTGTAAATGAAGCTGGCGCAATATAATGCAGTTTACATACCATAAAAACTACCTTTTATTTTTCTCCTCGATCCATTTGGCCATATACTTGGTACTGGCCAGGATTTGATGGTGTAGCATCCTCCCGATAAAATTATGTTCTCGATGGATTTCCAAAGCTTTGCTTAGTTGCTGTAGGCGCTCTGTCAATTGGTTTTGCAGCAATTCCTTATCATAAAGTTTTTGAAGCAATTGGATGCCGTTCTCTTGCACTGTTTCCCACAATTCCTGTTTTTGGTGCAACTCTACCGCAGCTTGGACAAACCTGTCCCAATCATTGCTTATGATTCCGTTCCAAGAAAGCTCGCCGTGCATACCTTCGGCACCGATGGTGGTGGTTACGCTTGGGGTTCCTGTACGCATGGCGTCCAAGAGTTTTCCTTTGATTCCTGCACCAAATTTTAGTGGAGCAAGCAATACTCTGGCACCTTTGAGCGCCACATCAAGGTTTTCTGCCCAACCGCTAACATAAAAACCGATTTTAGGATGATGCATTTCCTTGACTTCTTGGGGTAAGTACGCGCCATAAATATGGATTTCAGCATTTGCCAATTGCTTTCGTATGCCTGGCCAAATATCATGCTTCAAAGTCTTAACAGCAGCTATATTTGGGGCATGCTTCCCGTTCCCAATGCTCACAAACCCATTTCTCTTATCAAACGGAGCTAATTTATCCTTGGATATTTCCGAAAAGTCGACCATAAAGGGCAAATGGAACAATAACTCGGCAGGAATGTGGAGTTCGTGCTGCAAAATTTCCATTTCGTAGGTGGAAATCATCAAACTTAAATCACAACGGTAGATACTGGCCGTTTCCCTTAATGTTGTTGGGTGGTTTTTCCAATCTTTAATCCTAAAGGGTCGGTTTTTTTTATTAGCTTCTTCCCTACTCTTGCGCAAGGCGTGCAAATCTTCAGTGTTTAGAATACGTAAAGCATTCGGGGCAAACTCTGCAAGTCGCCATCCAAACTGTTCTTCGACCATAAAACGGTCGAACACCACCACATTGGGCGATAATTCTTTTACAAATTCATCAAAACTCGAATGGTTGAGTTGTATAGCTACTTCTTGAACGCCTAACTTTGCTAAATCCAGACTATACTGAGTTTTACTGGCGGTACTGGCAAAGGTAATATCGTAACCGAAGGTCAAAAAAGCATCTAACAATTGCAACATACGGCATCCGGCGGCCGTGGTGGTTGGTTCGGGCCATACGTAACCAATAACAAGGATTTTTTTCGACATACGGATAAAAGTACTTAAAGTGCAACTTCAAGCTCAAGTAAAAGAATAAAGATTTCATAACCAAGATACATGGCACCCTTCTTTACTGGTAAGCAATCCAAGAAGCAATATCTGTGTTTGACACGAATGACATCAATTTTCTCCGAAGAAGGCATCTCGACTGCGCTCGATGTGACAAGTATCAAGTTCAAGAATAAGGATTTAGGAACCAAGATACAGGACACTCTTCTTTACTGGTAAGCAAATCCAAAAAACAAAACTATTAAAATTAACCTCTGAAGTCTTGCGTCTTGAATCTTATGTCTATTTTCCAATAATCCAACTAACCAGTCCTACATCCTTGCTGCAAACATTTTGGAAATACTGGAACGCAATTTACGCTCATAATCTTCCTCCAACCACTCTTTGTAATTTTTGGTGTTGTTCATAATGCAATAGGAATACTGTTTTACCCTAAAGGAAATCTCGTCCTTGAGCTCTTTGGCCAAAATTCGGGCGTCGAACACGTCTTCACTGTTTTCCACACAAATTTGGGCGTGCTGCTCAATACTTTTTTCGAGCACCATCTTGGATTTTTGACCTTGGGCAAATATTTTCTTGTACTCGGCTTTTACATCAAACGTAATATTGTCGGACTTACTGAACTTGGCGCGCAACTCGTCCGGCATTTCATAGACAAATTCGCGCTCAATCTCCTCATCATTTTTAATGTTCTCCAGATAAAAGTCAGGGAAATGGAAGATTTCCTGCCAGTCTATCGGTGCATCCCACGGTCCAAAACGGGCAATATTATTACCCATATCAATAACATTGAATTCCTCTTTATTGGGCAATACCCGGGAGCCCCTCCCGATCATCTGAAAATAAAGCGTGAGGGAACGCGTGGCCCGGTTCAATATGATACTTTCAACAGTAGGTTCATCAAATCCTGTTGTAAGTATGCTCACAGAGGTTAAAATTGCATCCGGGGTTTCGGCAAACCATTCCAATATCTCCTTTCGTTCCGTGGCCGTATTTTTATTGTCCAGGTGCCGCACGTTGTATCCTGCCTTTTTAAAGGTTTCGTAAACATAGAGCGAGGTGTTGATACCGTTGTTGAAAATCAGTGTTTTGGTACCCTTCGCAATCTCTTCATAGGCGGTCAGCAATTTCCCCAACATACTGTGGGCACTATAGAATTCATCTGAAGATTTTACGGTGTAATCCCCGTTAATCCCCAGTTTAAGTGTTCTAAGGCTTACATCATAATTATATAGGTTGGCCTTGGCCAAAAACTGTTTGCTGATCAACGATTTTATGGATTCCCCAATGATCAGATGCTTGTAATTGTCTTTCATGGGGAGTTTGATGTTGGAGCTCAACGGGGTTGCCGTTACGCCCAAAATCGTGGCATCCTCGAAATATTTGAAGAGTTTTCTAAAGGAATTGTAGTGTGCCTCATCAATAATGACAAGTCCAATATTATTGATCTTGACCTTTTCTTCCTGCAAACGGTTGTTCAAGGTCTCCACCATGGCCACAAAGCACATATAGTCATCCTGATCATAAAGTTCCTTGACTTCACTGTTGATGACCTTATTGGCCACACCGAACCCCTTGAGCATTTTGGA
>TARA_R110002012_G_scaffold64344_2_pt1 | contig 14269 bp, 28 predicted proteins | sample TARA_R110002012 | Tara Oceans TARA_R110002012 (sample SAMEA4396515) | marine metagenome | biome: Westerlies Biome; feature: [DCM] deep chlorophyll maximum layer (ENVO:01000326); material: water (ENVO:00002006), including particulate matter (ENVO:01000060) such as... | depth 40 m
TAAACATACTTGTGGTCTAACATCATGTCTTACACCAAGATATTCATATCTATCACTTCCTTCATCTGGGTATTGACCAAATGCTGTTAGTATGCCAAAAAAACATATTAAAGATACTGTGGCTAGTATTAATATTATTTTTTCGGCTCTATACATAACATTTATAAATTCGAGTGCTTTATAAGTTTTTATGGGTACACGAATAAAAGCAAAGTATAATGGACTTTGTAAAATATGTGGTGAAGAGTGGAGTGTCGGTGAAGATATTTTTTACCAAAAAGAACCAAAGGCTATTTGTAGAGATAAAGAATGTTTTGAAGGACAGGGTGGTTCATTTACTCCTTTTAAAGGTGCTGGTCAAACAACACTTTCAGGTGGATTTTATGGAAAAACACCAATAATTACAAAACTACCTGATGTCGAAGTTAGCACAGAAGTGAAAAAAATTACAGAGTATTGGGATCAATTTTTCTTAGTAGCACACCATAAAACAAAATCTGTTTACCCTGATGAAGATGTTACAGGTGATAGATTTGGTCAAATAAGATCAAAAATGATGGATCAATTAATGTCATTAATTCAGATGGTAAAAGAATAAGGTTATATAATAGAAGATATAATTACTTGTAATGAATATCTCTAAAGTTCTAGAACCTGAGAATAGAGAAGATTCTACGTCATTGGAGAAAGGTGATAAACTTACAATCCAAGGATTTAGAATAAAACATAATTCAAAGTATGACTCAGATTTAGTAGAAATTAAAACTACTGATGGTTTGAGATACACATATGCAAAAACAATTGTCGGTCAAGGTAAACCTGATGGTTGGTGGGCTGAACAAGTCGAAAAATGTGTAGCTTTGGATGCATCTGACGGTTTAGATTGTCAGGTAGTAGAACGTATAGCAGAACCAAGTGGTAACCCAATGTTAGCATTGGAAACCATTAAACCAGAGGATTAAACCTCTTTCTTTTTTTATTATAATGAACAAAATATGTAGAAAGTGTGGCACAGGTAGACTTGATTGGAATAAAAAACACCATGATAAAACAGGTAAGTGGAAACTTAATGATCATAAAACTAAAGAAGGTAAATGGTGTATAAGAAATAACACACAACCTGAAAAGAAAACACACACTGTAATTCTTTGTGAATATTGTAAAGAATCTAATTTTGGACTTTGTAGAAGTGAAGAAGATTATAAAGCACACGTTAATGCATATCATCCTAAAAAAGAAATATTAACAAACCTAGATTATATGTGTATGCATTGTGGTTTGAAAGGTGTTAATCTTGAGAACTGGAAATCAGATTTACATTATAAAAATTACGTTAAAATCAATAACATTATATAGTAGACCATTCTAGAGTAACCATGTCACTTAAAGGTCGTAGTAAGTCTTCAAAAACTATTGAAGTCCGTAGCGATGTACACGACGGATCATCGACAGCTGTTTGTAGCAAAGAACCTTATGTGTCAGAAATAGATACTGTAATCAAACCAAACAAACTTCAACAAGTGTTGAATGAGGCTTGGTATGATTGCAATGACTCTATGACTAAAAAAGCAGATTTATTGGTTATCAATGGAGAACCAATGGATGGTGCAAATAAAAAACAATTAGGTCAGCAATCTTGGACTACAAACATTGAAGATCAAATGAGAGATGCTGAAAAATTAATTAAAGATATTCCTCATGATAAAATATTATTTATAAGAGGTTCTGGATATCACGTTCAAGTAGATGGAACTAACTTTGAAGAAGTCATGGCAAACAGAATGGGAGCTATGAGGTATAAATCATATGGTGGTCAAGGAGCAACTGATAACTATGCATTTGTAGAATGTTATGGTAAAATGTTTAACTTTTCTCATCATGTAGGATTTAATAAATGGGCTGCATATAGAACAACAGCAATTGCAAGAGAATTAGCTGGTATGCACTTTGAGAAAGACAAATTACATTCGGCAGATGTTGTTGTAAGAAGTCATGTACATTATTTTGTTCATGTTGAGTTTGTAAACACCCATGGTGTTTCAACCCCAGCTTGGAAGTTTCCAGATAGCCACCTATTTCGTGGTGGTGTAGCAGGCACAACCCCTGATATAGGCTCTGTGGAATTTATTGTAGAACCAAATGGTGAAATCTTAGTAAATAAACACATTGCAAAAATAGATTTGAAACCTTTGGTGAGACATATTTGACCAAGTGTAAAAACTGTGGAGAAAAGTGCCACATAGAATGTTTAAAGGTAGGGTTAGAGATGTGTATGAATTGTTTTAAACGAAAGAAATGGAGTTATGTATGATGAAAAAATCATATAAACTAACACTTGAAGGTAATGAGGATTTTCTAATAGTCAAGTCAGCAAAAGAGAAGATATTAGATGCTGTACCAGTGGGTCAAAGCACAACAGCAGCCATAATATCAGAAGGTCTTGAAATTCATGTACGAAGAGCATTAGCATATCTTTGTGAGTTGGAAGAAGAGGGTTTCTTTGAATCATCATTTGCAACGATAAAGTTTAAAAGTAATGCAAGAAGTAGATGTAGAGTTTTCAAAAGATTATAAATGGATTTATAATTAGAAATCATTAAATAACCCCATCGTCTAAGACACTCTATGTTCATAAAAATTTCTTGGAAAAATTCAAAAGGAGAGATAAAAGAGACATTAGTTGATTCTACAAAGGTTCAAGGTTTTATAAATGGGTTCGTTGAGAGACAAGTTCAACCTGATTTGGAACTAAACGCATAAATTTGTTAACTAACTTAAGTAACTTAACTCTACTTTCTCCCTTAACTAAATGTTAATTAACCCATGTTTCTAGCTTAAGTTACTTAGCTTAATTAACTTTTTTTCTTATAGCAGTACCTTGCTTAACTATTAGTTATTATAATTAATTAGCTTTATATAATTGAACTACGTATCAATTTTATGAATTTTAAGAAAACAACTACAATCTCAGTAGGAACAAAAACGAAGCCAATATTTGAATCATTGGAGAAAATGAGACCAGCACACATATCATTTAGTTTGTTATTGGCTATGGCAGTAGATGAATATGTAAAAAACCATTCATCAAAGAACTCTAAAATAACAGAGTATGATTCAGTCATAGTTTCTTCAAAATTTCCATTAGTCATGGCGACTATTGATAAATGGAATATATGTGTCAACACTTTATCAAATGATGATATATTGAAGCTTCAAGAGAGATTGACTCAATTACAGAATTGTGTCAGAAAAGAGGTGTCAAAAAGATTATGATGCTCATGACCGAATCAGCACAGAGAGATGTTATTCACGATGCATTGTTTGAATCAAATTATGTGAAAATAATTGATGGTTTGAGACCTGACTCCACTTTTTCAATAAATCCGTTAGAAGAGCCATTTTTAACATTATACTCTGAAAAACCACAACAATTTTTAAAGATGTTGAAAGAGGTTATCTTAGATATTATAGTTGAAAAAAGAGGTAATTCTAAAAGAGAAATAATAGAATCAGCATATAGACATCTTTCAATAAAACTAGTCACAAATAGTATAATGAATATGCATGACATTTCATCAAAACATGAAAACGCAACAGTTACTTTCAAGTGTCAAGTGTTAGCAACAAGTCCACCTAAAACATATACAAAAAAGGCTACATTCGTATGCCCTTCTTGTAATTCTGGGTATGATGTTGAATGTAATATAGATAGAAAGATATCAATTCCATATTGCTCAAATATTGCTTGTAAAAAAGCAAAGACAGAGGTTGATAGTACAACATTGATTACAGATGATGTTCAAACAATATTAATGCAAGAGTTTCTAGATGAAGCAAAAAATAATTCACCTGTTATTTTGACAGGTAAACTTGTTGGTAAAAACATAAGAACTTCATTTGTTGGTCAGAAGAAGTTGATAACAGGTTTATTTAGAAGTGTTGTGGACTTGAAGAATAATGAAAATGAGGTTTTTGTTGACATTATATGTCTTGATGATTTGGAAGAACAAGAACCTATAATTCCATCAAAAGAAGAGTTGGAGAAAATTACTGAGGACACAAAGAGTGATACATTTATCTCTGATTTAGTTGGTTCATTTGCACCAAATATATATGGATATGGTGATGTTAAACTTGCAATATTACTTGAATTAGTTGGTGGTGTGAAGACTAATAAACGTGGGGATATTAATACATTACTCGTAGGTGATCCTAGTATGGCAAAATCAGAATTATTGAAGTTTGCAAACAAAATAACACAGAGGTCAATTTATACCAGTGGAAGAGGTTCATCGGCTGCTGGTCTCACAATTGGTATGGTTAAAATGCCTGATGGAACACTTGTTGCACAAGCAGGCGTTCTACCTATATGTAATAATGGATTCGCTTTTATTGATGAATTTGATAAAATGAATAAAGATGATCGTTCTTCCATGCATGAAGCCATGGAACAACAAACTGTAAGTATTGCAAAGGCTGGTATTCAAATGACACTACCAACAAGAACTGCCATACTTGCTGCAGCAAATCCAAAATATGGTATGTATGATACAGATATTACATTAAGAGATAATATAGATGTTCCAGCCCCACTACTTTCAAGATTTGATATGATATGGTTAATAAGAGATAAAGTTCATCAAACAGAAGATATGGCAAAGGCAACTCATGTATTGAATTCTTTTACTGATGGTGATGTCTCATCATATTTTTCAGATATTCAGTTGATGGCTTTTCTTAATTATGCAAGAAGTTTGAAACCAAAACTATTGGAAGAGTCTAAAAAGAAGTTGTTGGAAATATATGAACAGATGAGAAACTCAAGCAACCAATCTAAAATGCCAGTTGGTGTAAGACAGTTAGAAGCTTTGGTTAGAATGTCAATGGCATATGCTAAACTTAACCTTAAAGAGGTTGTTACTATTGATGATGTTTATAGTGTTGAAGCCTTAATAAGAACGATGTATGAAGCATTTGGTCAGTCTTTAGATAAACAATCTGTACAACAACAGATATACTTTGATAAGAAGAACACCAAACAACATGATTTACTATCAGTTTGGAATAGTTGTAAAGATGAAAACGGTAATGTGAGGTTGAAGGTATTCCAGAAGACTCTAGTAGATGCTGGTATGTCAGAAGATGAAACCAAACGTTTAATAGATAGATGGGAGAATAGTAATGTTATTAAGTTGAATAAAGATGGAAGCTATAAACGTATATGATGATAAAATGGTAAAGAAAAAAGAGAAAATATTGGAAGATGACGTTCCTTCTGCTGATTTAAATGATGCAGAACCAGAAACACCCAACGTTGGTATAGTTGAAGTCGAAATAGACAAACCAGAGATAGACCTTTCAGTCTCTCAATTAGAAGGTGTTGGTGCTGTTACACAAAAGAAGTTAGAAGCATTTGGTGTATCTAATATAATTGACATATGTGTAAGAGGTTCAAGAGAAGTTTCTGAGATAACTAGTGTTTCAAAACCAACTTGTGATACTTGGGTGTTTAAAGCACAAAAACTATTAGAAGATAATGATTTAATTAGAAAAGCCGATATGGGTGTTACTGAATTATTAGACTATCATGATAATTTACCAACTTTAGGAACAAAGTGTGAAGAGGTTGATAATTTAATGGGTGGTGGTGTGAAACCAGAAGCAACATATGAGATATATGGAGAATTTGGAGCTGGTAAAACACAGTTTTGTAATTCATTAGCTTGTGAAGCTATCAAAGATGGTGGTAATGTTGTGTGGATTGATTGTGAAGACACATTTAAACCAAGACGTATCATGCAAATGTTAGTTGTAAGAGAAGAAATAACAGAAGAAGAAGCCAAAGAGAAGTTAAATCATATTACTTATTTATATACACCAAACACAGAACAATTACTTGGTACAATTAATGCTCTTTCAACAACTCTTCTAGAAAAGAAACCAAAGTTAGTTGTACTTGATGGTGCTATTGGTCAGTTTAGAGAAGAATATCTTGGTAGAGGAACACTTGCAGATAGACAAATGCAAATAGCAAGGTTAATGACTCACATTAAGAATATATCATTTTATTTTAGATGCCCTGTTGTATTCACAAACCAAGTTCAAGCAGATCCAGCGATGATGTTTGGAGATCCTATAAAACCAATAGGTGGTAATGTTGTTGCTCATGCTTCAACGTATAGAATATACTTTAAAAAGTCGGGTAAAAAAAGACTTGCAAGAATGGTAGATAGCCCTGAACACGCACAAGCTGATGCAGAATATGTATTAACTGAGAAAGGCTTAGTTGACATAGAGTGAGTAAAAAAGACATTATAGATAAAGCTAAACGTGATGTGGCTGCAATGCCTAGATTTGATTTAAAATGTGCTGTTTGTCATAGAAAATATGGTAAGTATTTTGTTTTTCATCACATACGATATTTAGATAGTGATAAAATTTATTCTGATTTTTCTGATACGTTTGCATATAATGAATATGTTCTTCCAATCATAAAAAAAGACCCAAATAGATTTGCGTTACTTTGTAAAAAACATCATACATCAGTTGAAAGACTTAAGATGTTTACAAAAGAGAATTACGAAAGGCTTATTAAACTAGCTAGTGAAAGTAGAAATGATGGGCGATCAAGAAAAACACCAAGAAAACCAAGTAGACGAAAGATTCGTAGGAGAGGGGGAAAGAAGTGCTTTAACAATTCTAAAAAGCATATTCGGAAATGAATGTGAATATAAAATACAATATTTGTTCTCAAAACTCATGAAACCTGATTTTTATGACACTTTATCGGATAGACAGCTACGAGAAACGTTAGATATTGTTATATTTAGACCTACAAACCCAACAATAGTTATTCGTGTTCAAGACAAACACCATGATAGTATTCTAAAAACAGGTCAAGATGTAGTTCAAAAACAATTATTAGAATGGAACGGATGTGTTGTTGTTGATTTACCTCACCAAGAATGTCCTTCATTGTGGAAAGAAGAGGTTAATGAAGATTCAGTTGAAGAAGTATCAATATATTTGAGGAAGGCTAAATTAATATGACTCAGGTATTTGTTTATGGAACTCTTAAAAAGGATGAGATAAGAGAAACTATCCTAGGAAGAAAAGTTCCAGCAGAAGAAGATGTATTATCAAATTATAATGTAGTGCCTCACAGTGTATTTTTAATATATCCTACGATTGAAAAATCACAAGGAACAGGTACAGATGGTTATGTTTTTGATGTCCAAGATGATGAAATAATAAAGTTAGATAGATATGAGTCAGGTCTTTACAAAAAAATAGAAGTTATGTTAGATAGTGGTACAGTTGCACTTACATACATAGAAAATAAAGATTTAAGCGAGTGATTCTTCTGCCCATTGCATACAAAAAATTAGTCTTTCTTCCATTTCTTCATCCATAGATTCATTCTCATTGTTTTCATCAAGACAATAATGAAAAACTTCATGATATATCGTTTTATATATATCTTCAAGTGTTTCATGATTCGGTAGGTATATGTTTACTCTGGATGTTTCAGAATAGTATATACCTCTATTATCATCGTGTTTGACTTTAAAGTCAACTTTTAATCCCATATTGATTTACCAAAAGTATTAATAATAAAGTTTACCAAATGTTTTTATGCCTATTATACGATTTTTGAACTGGTATGAGAGACATTTAACAGAGTCTTTAGCTTTAAGTGCTTTTGTTTTATATCTACAAATACCACACACTATTTCAGCTGCCGAGTGCTTTTTTGATGGTAATTTGGGTTTATTTGGTGTACACCCAGTAACAGATTTTCTTTTATATGGAATAGATTTACTTGAAGCAATACCAATCATAGGCGTGACTTTAGCAATTATAACTAGAGTAAGAAAACACTTTAAATAAAAAACGTTATATATTTGCATCTTTTATAAATCATATGGTTAAAGAAACCAGTGAAGTATGTGAACAGTGTGGACATTTGATGGAAGAATTACAACCATGTCATTTAAGATGTCCTAATTGTGGAGCTCATATGGATTGTAGTGACAAGGGGACTGTTTGGTAATGATACAATGTAAAGGTGTTTGTTCATACAAATACGCTACCAAAAGACCAAAAACTTTACCATATCTCACATTAGCTAGATGTAAAGTTTGTGATATATGGATTTCACCAAAAGATGGGTGGGAAAAAAACAAAGCACGTTGCCCATGTTGTCATGGATTATTGGCTAGAACACCATCATCAAACAAAAGAAAAAAATTATATCGTAATTTAGACAAAGTTGATCGCCCTGTTTACTCAATAGGTGAGGAGTAATGCAAACAAAGAAAGATTCTCTTATAGAGACATTATTTAGTGTTGGAACTGGTGCTTTCATAGCATTTTTGCTTAATTTGTTCTTTTTACCATTATTTGTGGATGATATAGCAAATAGAGTACTAACTACTGCTTTACTAATAAGTGTTTTTTACACCTCAGTATCTATGACAAGATCATTTATATTCAGAAGAATTTTTACTCACTTAACCGAAAGGTATAAAAAAAGCGTATATAATTAAAAAACATGAAAATAGAGTTTACAACAAAACAGATAGATAAGAAACTATATTCAAAATTAATTCTAAAATACATTTTTGACCACTATCATTACAAAGATAGAATTAGAATTATGCAACAAGATAAGTGGGAAATTGTCATAAAACCAACAACAGAATATGATTCTAATTATTATTCAACCGATTCAAGAGCTGAGGAATTAGATTTTTCTATACCTCACGGAGTTACAATGAGAGAGAAAATAATTTGTTATGTGACAGATAGCACTAATAACCTCATAATGTTGCAAAACATGAGTGTCATTTGTCATGAATTAGCACATATGATTCTAATGGTTTATTATCCAAATGAATTAGTTAAAATGAGATATAATGATTTTCATGGAAAAGCTGGTGATCAGAGAAAACTTTTTAGTTCAGAAGTTCATGATAGAGTCACTGAGGGAAGAATAAAACAATTCAGATATCCAATATCACGATTTAAAAAAGTTAGTTTTGTTGGTGTAGATATAGAAGATATAACTAATAGAAGAAATAATAATATAGTTGGTTATTAAGCAGTTAAATAGACTCTGGTTTTATTTCTTACTAAACCATTACAACAACCACATCGTAAACGACCATTAAATTTTCGTTCTCGACTTAGATTGTGAGATGGAATAAATTTAGCACATTTTTGACAATAGTAGTTTTTTTCTAAAGGTTTCTTTTTAAATCTACTACAAACATTATTACACATGATTTTTTACATAGAAATTACTATATAACTCTATCGAAGACTGTCGTTTATTATGTTTCCACCAAGTAATGCTTCTTCTACCAATTCATCTATTAGAGACTTTACTTGTTCATCATCTAATTTTCTACAACGAGTTTCTTGTATTTTTTTTATTATGAAAGTCATATCCTCTGAATTTTTATCTAAAACGTTATAAACATTAACATCATTTTCTCCTTGTGCTAATTTTGACAAGATAACTCTAACGGTAGTTAATGTTACAAAGTGGTGAATAAATTTTTCTCTTTCAGTTAATGTCATTTTTTTTGTCTCCACCAACAGCCCATTCTACGTGCATTATTTCCAAAGCTCTTAGGTATCGTTTCAAATCTGTATCGTCTTTTTTTTCCAAATCTTCTTTTTTTTCTCTATGAACTGGTATAAAATGCTCAGTTTCAATATCCAATATACGTTTTATCATCTTTTCTCGTAATTTAAGAGTTATCATTCTTGACCTTATGCTCATATACTTCTCATTACAACTTCCTTAAATTGTTTAATAACCTTTTCGTTTAACTCATCAAGTTGTTCGAGAACTATAACACGACTTTTTCCGTATGCTTGTTTGATATCATCTACATCCCAAGGATTAGGATTACCTATGACTACACAATAGACATTTGGACACGTTTTCATGAGGTCTCTCATCTTTCTTTTACACATAACTTTATAGAAAGTTCTTTGTAATCTAGTTCCTCTACTGTAATAGTTAGGAGAACCATCTGTTATAATGAATGTTATTTTCTTATTACCTTTCATTTCTTTCATCTGTCTTTTAGAGTACTCAAAAGCCATGTGTGATGGAGTTGCAAAATAAGTATCATTCAGAGTTATGGATTTTACGTCATTGTAGTTATTGATTTCAGTTATACCAATCTCTCCTTCATAATTACTAGACCAAATATTTCCTCGTATTTCAACATTCTTTAATGATTCTGTTGATTTGTAGAGAGTTGCAACCAAATCTCTTGCTGTTTTTAGCCTTTGACCTCTCATTGAAGCAGAAGCATCAATCGAAACTATTATTGATGCACCATTAGTCCTTTTTGATGCAATTTTACATCTATTTAATTCAGTTCCTTTTATTCTTCTTTCAATATATTCTTCTAAATCTGTCTCATCGCCTGTGATATCAATATTTGGTTTTCGTTTCATTTTAATACGTTCAAACACTCGTTTTAAACCTCTTGCTGTTCTGACATCAGGTTCAGGTGTGGTGGTTTTATCCCTTTTCAGTATAACTACCGAAGCTGGAGTATTATCCATCACACCATCACCTAACATCTTTTGTCGAATGTTGCTAGAGAGTTCTGCACCTATCTCCTTACCTTTCCTAATAAGCTCGTCGTAAGTATCATCGTATATGTGAGGATCATATGTGAGAACTGCCTTCAAATCAGATGGCATTAAGTTCTCGTCGTAAATATCATGTCTAGATGTTGGTAGATTAATAACTCGATTAGGCTGTAAAATAGAATATGATTCATTCCTTGCCTTTTTAACCATTTCTGGTTCATTGACATTAGATTTATTTGATAAATTTTTCTTATTCATATAATCTCGCATTATTGGGATAAGTTCGATTAAAACTCTCAATGAACCATATGGATCAGTTTCACGAACATTTTCCATTGCTTTTTTACATTGTTTAAGTGTTTTTTCATTTTTAACCAAATCTTCTCTGGAAAATCTTATACAAAATAATATGAATAGAGGATTTGACCTTTCCAAATCATCTGCCTGTGTCATGTTTTTACCTATTCCTTTAAGTGTTTTGTCAAAACGTTTTCTATAATCAATATAATATTTTGTTAGATGTGACTCTATTCTCTCATCTTCCAACACATTCCAAACGTTATGTACTAAAATCTTATCAAAATCACCACCAAATAAATATCTCAAATTATGGTGTTCAAATTCAGCAGATACATTTAAAAGGTCTCGTATTTTTGTGAATGGGCTTTTGTACACAATATGTGCCAACTCATGTAATAAAGCAGTATATTTTCCTATGTTACGAACTGACGGTGTTGCTATATTCACTTTGAAGGTTGGGTATATTTTTTTATCATCATCTTGTTTTAACCCTTCATATGAACAGAAATTATCACCTTTCTTATATTGAAGTTCAATTCTTCCACCAACAATATGTTCTACCATTCTTGTTGTTTTTTGAAATAATTCTTTTTCACTTAATATATCTGTGTTTCTTTTAGCCATTTAGTTTAGCCTCTCTTCTTCTTTTTGTTCTATTTCTTGCTGATGATGATGGTGTTCTTCTAGCCATAGTATGACAACATGGACATAATATCTTTGCTCCACTTTTTGTTGCAACTAATAATTCTTTTAAGAAATAAACAGCACATCTTCTACAATATGCGTGGTTCTCATATTGGTCTTCTCCCTGACTATTTCTCAATCTCCTTGGGTAATTAGCACAAGCTCCTTTACACCCAGTCCCTTGAGTAAGAGTTAAAGCACTACCACTTTTTGGAGCTTTAAGATGAACAATACCATCTATTATCTTTGGATCTTGAATCCATTTCTGTCCTCTTTTAGTCATTTCGATTCCTCCTTTAATCCGAATATATTACTGCATAACAGGGTTTTAGCTGGCTTACCAAATATATGCTTACCACCACTATTAATTAATACAGTATTCCATTTGGATTTAGTTAGAGATTTTCTACATTCATGTTCATCTGCATTAGAAGTAATCATCCAATCACCCTTTAAGTTATCAACTCTATCTAATAACTCTTGGTAATATTCAATAACTTTTCTGTCCATTCTAAAGAAATCATTGTATGTATAGATATTTTTACGCCAAGGAGGATCTAGAAGGAAAAATGTGTCTTCTCCATCATATTTACTCATAGTATCTTCAAATGACATATTTTCCACTATCGCATCTGGAAATTTTTCTCTACAATATTTGTTAGAGTGTGGTGATATATCATTTAATACCATTTTTATATTGTTAATTCCTCTATTACGTAAAATATCGGCAGTTCTAGCTTTACCTGCAAATGGTTCTACGTATGGATTAAAATATTCACGTGGAAATGTGTCTACTATTTTATCAGCTGTAAATTTTAGACCAGCCTGACCACCTAGTAATTTTTTACCCCAATAACTTTTTGGTTTGTCATTGTTATCTCCACTACCAAATTGATTAGACCATTTCATGCTTCTCTCTCCTCTGGTTTGTATGGAGGATTTCTTATACCAGCATACTTTTTAGACCTTTTCTTAATTTGCCCATGCATATCAAATCTCTTTGACCATAGAGTACGTTGATTTTTCTGATACTCTTCTGGGTGTTCTTCTACTGCACATACAGGGCATAAGAACCATTCTCTCCAACATCTTGCTTTTGTTGAATGTCTCTGTGTTCTTTGGCATTTCTTACATCTCATTATAATTGCACTCCAAATGTATCTTTGATTCTTATTCTTATGATTTCTCTATCAGCAGGTTCACCATATTTTATAAGAACAACTTCTTCTAATGCAGTTTTAAGTGAAGTTGTGTTTCCTTCTGCAACACAGTCTCTAAAGTATGTACAGAATTGAACAACATCTCTAATTGATAGTGCATAGTCAACATCACCCTTCATCCTAAGAGCATAAGCATCTTGAATGAATACTAATAGTGGTGTTTTTACTGTGTCTTCTGGTATTCCTTCCCAATCAACAACTTTTTCTAATTCAGTTGATGATGGATAGTTCCACACTCTACCAATAAATCTTGAACGTAAATCTTCTGTCATTGTATTTATTCCAGCATATGTGACGGGGTTTATTGTCCATATGATAGATAATTTACATCCTTTGTTCAATTTGTATGTTTTACCATTGGCAACTATTGATTTTCTACCATCACATATTCTATTCCAATATCTCTGTATATCATGTTCTTGTGCGTTTGCTTCATCACCGTATAATACTGCGTGTTTGAATTTATTTGCAACACATATAGCTTTTGGTAATAAACCTAGATTGAAGAATGTTCCAGTTGTGTTTATCTCTTTTGTTCCAATCAAGTCACTTTTCTTTGTACCAGAGCCAATAGGTTCTTCTATTAACGCCACGTTTAATTTTTTGCATAGAGTATGTACTAGTAGTGTTTTTCCTTGACCTTTCTCAGATTCAATTAAATATGGATATCTTGATGTTACAATGGCTTTTTCTAATTTTTCCACTTCATCAGATATTGGAATATATCTATCCCAAACATCAATATTTTTTGGGTCATATTCGCTGTAATCTATTTCAGCTGTTGGTATATTGTTCATCTACACACTCATCCCCCTTGCAAATTTTATTGCATCTTCTATGTATTTTTCAATGCCTCCATTTCCTTGAGCATATGTTAAAGCTTCTATCACTTGATAGTATTCTTCCAATTGTTTTTGCTCCAATCCATTACAAACATTCAATAGAGAAAAACAAACAATCTCTAATGATTGCTCACTATCATTTACTCTTGCTATTTGTAAAGACATTTCATAAAGAAACTTATCTGACATTGCAAATCCTTTCGCATTGAGGTCTTTATCAAGTATTCCATATGATGTCATTTCATCACACAGAACACTTAATCGTTCAACATCAAAAGTCAATTGGATTTCCTCTAGACTTATCTAGTAGTCTTCTTGTCAATTTCATGAATTTTATTTGGTTAATGATAAGCTCTTCCTCATCAAATAGTTTTGGAATTTTTTCATTTGCCATTTCTTCATGTTCTTTAAAGTAGCTTTCTTCATGTATGTCGTATTTTTCTCTTGAACACATTTTACATATTGCATGAGTGAATTTTCCACTACCAATTTCTAAACCTTTACGTTTATCAGGTGTTTCTTTCTCACATAGATAGCATACAAAGTTTTTTATTTTTTTCATAATCCTAATTTCTCCAATTTTTCATGTAATTCTACTCTTGT
>TARA_R110002012_G_scaffold75604_5_pt1 | contig 14269 bp, 19 predicted proteins | sample TARA_R110002012 | Tara Oceans TARA_R110002012 (sample SAMEA4396515) | marine metagenome | biome: Westerlies Biome; feature: [DCM] deep chlorophyll maximum layer (ENVO:01000326); material: water (ENVO:00002006), including particulate matter (ENVO:01000060) such as... | depth 40 m
TAGGTACAAAGCTTCAATAACTTCCTTGACTTTCTCCGTAGGCATATCAACATTGCAGATAATATACTTATCGTCTACCTCTTCAAAACTCATTAACAAGACATCCTCTACAAACTGACCAAAAGTAAAATAGGATTTCTCCTCTCTTTCTTCTTGATGCATATACAACTTTGGATGTACAAGTATCTTCTTCAGACGAGACTGATTAACAGCATCTATCTTTCTATAATCACTCATCAGTGGTGTATTTTATTTCATAAACTAATTTTCTCTGCTCAAAATTCTTAACATAGTGAACAGAGTACGCCGTACTATTGAGATACTCTACAGTATCATCAGGTAGTACACCTGCCTTGACTAGCCCGTCATTCAAAGACTTTAGCCATATGAATGCAAGGTTGTCAAGATCCCAGTTAGGCTTATACCTATCATGGGGAGGCTTCCAGGTAATGTTTCCTTTAACCATTCTAACAGACCCATAGTTAATTGGGACATAGATTCGCAGATGCGTACCCACAGGAGCTGGAAGTTCCAGTCCCGTAGGTATATGTGCATCTACAAAATCATGAATCTGTCGAATAGTTTTTTCTCTAACGAAATGATTAATGCCTGCATAAATCTTGTTGTAACCAAGCTTCATGCTTTTAGTCTTAGAAATCTTTACGTGAGAAGGAAACTTAGGAAGAACGATTTTAGTTTTCTTCTGAGCCATACAAAGAATGAACTCTACCGTCGGTGCGTCCCATCAACTCCTCCGGATCGATCTCAATAATATTATTGAAGATAGATTGAATACTAGACTCGGTAATCTCGGTAGGAATTAGGTATTTATCGGAACATTCAGTAGTGTTTACATTCTTCAGCATCTCTGCAATCTCACTAGCAGTGATAGTCTGATAGTCATGCTCGAAAGTCTTGGTTGGAACACCAATGATCTTTCCTTGGTCATCGTACTTAGCTACACCAACAGCCATGTATTCTTTGACACGCATTTTACCACGGTCAGCATAAGGAATAGCACGGACATTCATTGGGTTAACAAGACAGATCAAACCAGAATCGCCAAAGTAATTCTTGGTCAACCAGTTCTCACCAGCTACATGTAGACCTTTAGAACACTCATTACGAGGGTCGCTATCGATCTGAGACTCAGGTAGGCTTACAGGCTTACCAAACTCAATATGAGTACGACGAGAGTAATGATCAGTGTATACAACCTTTTGACCACTGTTCTCAAAGACATCTACAAGTTCGGCAACATTACCAATAAAGGTACCACCGTCTTGCCCGCCTTCAGAGTAACCGGTAGACTCATCATGAACCTCGAACTTACCATCGTAGTTACGAGAGATGTTCATGTTGTTAATGTCTAGACCCATACCCTTCCACACAGGTAGAGATGCATAGATAAAGTCGTGAAGATTAATATCGCCTACCATAGCATCCTTCTTGTCAGCGTTACGATAAACAACCAAGTAACCTTTATCGGTTAGCTTGATACCGTGCTTATCACAGAACTCGAACAAACGGTCTCTGGTATCTGCATTAGGGTTAAGACAAGCAAGACTCCAGAACTTCATCAAAGCAGAAGTATCTTTCTCATTACCCTTACGAGCCACAAATTCTCGTACTACAGTTTCAGGCATTGCGATATCTATACCTCTAGCATAGACACGATTGTCCTTGACTTCTAGATACTCATGACCATTCTGACGAATGTCTGTCATAAGTTCTACAATGTCTCGTTCTTCTTCGATCTTAGCATGTGCTTCAAGAGCCTGAGAGATTTGAGACTCAGCAGAGTAGCTGAATACTTCAGCTACTTCTACCAAGTTTAGATCTCCAGATTCCTGTAATTTGCTAAGAGCAGATTCAGTTTCTTCACCATTAGTGAAAGTCTTTTGGAAGGTAGTCCCTTCCACGACGGCAATCAAAGTATTGCCACTTCTAAAATACTGCATAATATTACAGATTATTGATTAATAAATAAGATTTAAGTTTACGATGATCGAGAGCTACAGGACGATTTGGAAACATCCTACTTGCAATAATTACTTTAGCATTATTGTCATTTACTTTTAGTCTTTCACATGTATTCTCTAAAATAACATAATCCTTGTACCAAGACGTAAGAGCTGGAAACTTGTCCATCTTCAACTCCTTACCTTGAAGTTCAAAGATTTTAACTAGGTAATCCCTAAACTCTTCCGGCAACCTGCTTGTATACTGGTCAGAGTATCTAGCATATTGCTTATATGGGATTTCACTAGGCTTCCTAAAGATAGAACGACGAGTCCATTGATACACTAATTTACCAAATTTACTGAAGAAAACAAAGCATTCAAGTAACTCATTTTCAGATAAATACCAGTTATTTAGGCTGATAATATTATCATTTTCTTCCTCCAATAGTTCCATGACCTCAGCATCTTTTTTAGCTACCGATATGACCTTCGTATTGCCTCCAGCATTAAAGTTTTTCAGCAGCCTATAAGTACACTTGAGAGCATCTTCATCACTTCTAATAGACCATATTACAAGACGCCCAGACTTAAGGTCATCTATCTTACTCTTGTGAAGGTCAGCAGTAACATCTAAGTTCTCATACTGATTCCAGCTATTAGTCTCAGTTTCTCGATAGTTCTTGTATCTGATTTCATCAGTTCCTACAACTACACGAGAAGCACTAACCTTAGCCCTCTTTTCAAAGTCATCAGGTACTTCGATCTCAGAATATTTGTAGTCAAAGAACAACTCAAAGTTATCCTCTGCCCACTTCTGATGCCATTGTATCTGCTGTCTCCAAGTTGCCTTAGGAACAGTACCAAGCCTTAACATATACTTGTAGTCACGAAGTCCTAGGTTCTTACGATTGTCTACAAATAAATCTGCATAGGACGAAATATTATCAGAAATCCACCTGTTCTTTCTAGGATCAGAAGGCTCATCCATAAGGATTTTCTTTGTATACCCATGCTGCGTATTCTCTACAGAAGTTTTTCGATACTTATCGCTTGCATTGTACCAGTTACAAGATACGTTCCTACCATTCTGAAGTTTTCTATAATTACATAGAAGTCTATCAAACATAGAGCTTATAGCAGAGCCTCTATAGTTAATACTATCTTTCAGACATGCACTGCCCAAATGAGGATTAGGTCCGTAAGTAATTCCAGATATATCTACCTGATTCGCTAAGAACTTAGGCAGCTCCAAAGAGTAAGAGTCGCTAAACCTTACTTGAACATTACCAGTCTTAACATCTATATACTCTTGTAGATCATCCATCTCTTTACTCTTAGGAGTAGCTAGATCTATGAGCTCTTTCTCTGCTGCAGCAATCTTATTTCTAATTTTGGTAACAGCATCGTCAGTGTAACGAATATCCTCTCGAGTAAAGATTACAGGTAAGTCTCCAATCTCAAATATAAGTGCTATAGGTATATCTATCTCAGTCTTACCTACTGCTTCCCAGTTAATAGGATAAGCTACATTGCCGATAACAAGATGCATATTATCCAAAGCACAGTTAGGCTTTACTTGGAAGTTCTTGCCCTTATATACAACAAAGTCTTCGTTTTGTTCATCAAGCTTCCCAGCATAATGTACATTATCAAAGTATGTCAGCTGTTGCTCAGTCTTACGAATAAACTTACTTGTCTCATCCCAGTGGTCTTTCAGGTAGATTTTAATCTGAGTACCATTACGCTTGTCTGTAGGATAGGAATCCATAAGAGCAAGGGTAGGAGCATCAGTAGTTTTGTGCAACATATACTTGTACTCTGTTCCATCGAACCTAGTACGGATATGCACAACATCAGTGTAACCAAGACCAGACTTAGAGCCCATACCAAAGGCACCAATCTGATCGTTAGTTTCTTCTTTAGTAGAAGTCAGATACTTCATGAAGATATTCTTGCACCTATCTTCCGATAGACCTACACCGAAATCTTCACAAGCCCAGTACCAACCAGACTGATCTTCTTCTAAAGTAACATAAACAGGAGTATCGACCCCGGCCTCTATATGAGAGTCGAAGCAGTTGCTTACATACTCTCTAATTAAAGAAGCAATAGGATCTCTGTACGGAGACTGTAACAAGTCCCACATCTTGTGGAGTTTATCTTGCGCTAGTTCCGCTTTAATAGATGCCATCTGCATGTTCGTCTTTACGTCCACTGCAGCTGACGAGGATTGTAATTTCATATCAGTAACTTTTGTAAAACACTATTAGCATTATACTTACCGTGTGCTTTAACCAGATCACTGAAATCCTTAGACAAATAGTCATCAGGTATTTCAATCTGAGTTAGATTAAACTCAGACGCTATCTTATTACCTAAAGTTCTACCAGGATTATTAGGATTATCAAAGTCATTGTCGTATAAGACATAGACTTTATTAAACCTATCTTTTAGTTGTTGAACGACATGTTGCTTAGGTCTCATAGCTTCGCCTTGTAGGGCTACAGCATTCATACCTGCAACATTTACGATACTCATAGTATCTTTTCTAGATGATGTGATGATCAAATGATCACCTGTCTCAGGGAGCTGAGACCAACCTTCCCATACAGATTGGTTGTTGTTACTTATCCATTTTCGTTCTTTACTAAAAGGCTGATAAATCTTGAAGGTCAAGACTTCGTCTTTGAGTTCACGGTAAACATACGAACAATGGTCTGCCTTAACAGGATTACCATTGAAAAACATAAAATCAATAGGAGAAACCAAATATCTTTCAAGAGTTGGTTTATTGATTCCGAATTGAGTCCAAAAATCTTTATCACAAGGCTTCCATTTACGAGTTCTTATTCCGATCTCTACCTGCTTTTTCTCCGGAACAGGTACTCTTTTTATGGAAGCTGCAATCTTTTTGAAATCAGCGCCTTGTCTAATCCCAAAATCTCTAGCTATTATTTGTAACGCTCCAGTAAAATCGGTCCCCATAGACAAAGCTACAAGGGACCAAATGTTACCGTACTCGCCACTAGCAAAATCTCTCCAATAAAGAAACCCTGTCCTCATCGTTACGCCGAACGATGGGACAGAGTCTTCTCTAAGTGGTGATTTATTTGCTACATCTAGCTGAAGTTTTGGAAAATAGTATTTAAGAATGTCATACTCTCCAACATGTTGAAGGATATCTTCCTTATATACTATAGGATCATACAGGCTACTGTTTAGATCAAATTCCATTGAGACAAAAAAAGAACCCTAAGATAGGGTTCTATTTTAATTAATCCCAACTATCGTCATCTGAACCAGCAGACTTAGCTACAGCACCAGATGTTTCTTCAGCAGCAGGACGTTCAAAGTTTTCGATGTTACTAGCACGGAGTCTAGTTTCATCTTTGAGAACAGTCATAGGCTCTACAAAAGGAACAAAGTTACGAACGTTTAGGTAACGTTTCTCTCTTCCAATAGTACCATAGTTAGTCATTACACGAACAGGCATTGCAAGTCCAGTGTCTTTAACCATCTTCATAACACCATCAAGAATAATTTTCGGATTACCTGAAGGAAGCTGAGCATCATCCCCGCAGAAACAATGAGAAATATGCTTAAGCTTCTTTAGAAAACGAATAATATTCTCGTCAGTGTCATCCTCTTTTGGATACCAGAAGGCCATGTTTACTTCTGCTCCGGCTGAATCAGCAAAGAAGATCTTGTAATCAGGAGCATTAGGATTTGACTTATCGTCTTGTTTTGTACGCTCTAGTCGAGCCTTACAGTTGTCAACTATACCAGCAACTCCGTTGTTAAAGATTGCTGAGTTTGAACTTGCATCATAAGATGCGTCATTTAGATTGAATGTCTTAGCCATTCTTGTTAAAATTTAAGGATTAGTAATTATTAGATATATAAGATTGTCCATCCGACTTATCGGTCTGAGTATCTCCGTTAGCAGAGTACAAAGCTTCTTGAGGGATGTCTAAAATAGAAAGTTGATCTCTATCAGCCTTTTCTTCCAAACTAATTTGGATAGCTTTAGGATCTTCGCTTATCACATCTCTAAAGATAAAGTTGCTATCAGCAGTTTCATCCAAGTTATATGTCTTTACAAAGTAAGCCCATAGCTTGCTGTCTCTCATAGTCAGGCCGCCATATTCTTTCTTAGACTTAACAGTGTAAGCTTGACCTTTAGGTAGTTCCATACCAGTAGTATTAACTAAAACTGGAGAAGACTTAGTAAAGTCAAAGGCAATAGTGCCTTCGTCTTCTATACCAAGGGACTCACATGCTTCAGCATTAAGAACCATTACTTTGCTAGTACGAGGACCAGCATTCTTCAGTACTACAAGAGCTGGAGTACCTGTACAAAAATTAGTTGCAGCTGTTCCTTTTCCCCGCTGCGATGGGATTCCAAATGAAAATTCCATTTTTTTTTAATTTATTAGAGGTTATAATATGAACGAATAGACTCATCGACTAGACCAAGGTCATTGGCGATAAAGTCATCTTCGAATAATCCAATAGGACTTTTACAGGTATCTGCACCACTGTTAGTAGTACGGAACCCAAACTTGACTCCTTGCCCAGTCATCTTAGAAGGCTCGGCATATAGAACAATAGAGCTGAAAGATTCAGGGACAAACTTCTTTAGTTGTTGACCTTGAACAGCAATACGTTCTTGAGGGAAACCATCCTCATCAAAGGTAGTCTCTGGGTGAGCAAAGAGATAGACAATAATATCGTCTCTAAGCTTATCGTTTACAATGTTCAGTAGATCGTACTGAGCACCAGCAAACTCTGCCCACTTATCAAAACCAGCACGTTTACGGAAACGAGCAGACATCACAGTATCAGTCTGAAGGCGAGACCAAGTATCGATAACAATACTTTTAACATTCTCCTTCTTATGACACGGCTTCAAGATGTTCTCAATAACCTCTAAGGTATCATTGATTTTGTAATAGTTACCTTTATCTTCTCCATACATTTCTGTAAATCCAGGAGCAGGTAAAGGCTTTTGATCCGTATTAACAATCACAGTAGACTTAGGGTCAAGACCCTTGATACCTACTTGGTCAATAGGACAGATAGAGGTAGACTTGCCTGAGCCAGATCTACCTACAACATAAACTAGTGTAGCCATTATGTATTTGTATTAAAATAGTTTAAAACTTTCTTTACAAGATCAGGTCTTGCTTTTAACTCGTCTGGAGTTGGTAGCTCTTTTAGTTTACCAACTGCACCAATAAAGCCCATAGCTATGTCTACATTATCTATACCGTCTCGATTCTTGAGAACTGATAGACCTCTATAGAAAGAGCCATAGGTATTCATGTCATAGCCATTATGATTAGGAAGCCTATGACGAATAGGATTGAACAAAGCAACAACAGTATCAGCATCTTGTGCTGGGTTACCACTGTCTTTGAAATCTGATAATTGAGGGTCAGGATGCGAATTAGATTTTCTATCCATACTCTCGATAGATCTGTTGAACTGACTAACCACAACAGGAGAAAAACCACATCTGTTACGGAACTTGATAAGCATCTCTGATAAATCATCGATAGCTTTTTTCTTATTCCCTCCATGATCTTTGTTAGGTGTAATCAAACCTACGTGGTCTATCACTACTACAACAATAAGGTTAGGATCGTGTTGAACAAAATCCCAATGACCATTCTGTTGTTTAGTAACAGTTCCTATTTCGTTAGCTAGGTTAAGCAAGTCTTTGTAAACAAACAAAGGACTTACAGATCCGTCTACAAACTCAACGTATTGAGTCAACATATCAAAGTAATCTTGAGCTTCTCCTAGTAGTCTATCTTCTTCTGCAGATAATTTATAGTTACCTCGACCAAAGATTTTATTTACGCTAAGTAGATACTTACCTTCAGACTGTTCGAAAACTCTACGAGCCATTAGCTTAGCCATAAGAGGCATAGTTGCCATCTCTAGGTTGTAATACTTTACTTTAAGCTTTAATGGCTGGTCATTAGCCAACATGTGCTCAATAGGGTTAATCACATATGCATCTAAGACAGCAGAAGATTTACCAGTACCAGTACCTCCGCCCCATAGATCATAGCGACCTCTCTGAACATTGCAAATAGCTTTAGTCAAACGATTGAAACCCATAGGCAGACCTTCATTCAGGCCTTGCCTACCTCGTTCAACTTCTTTCCAAAAGCGATCTTTAGTCTTTTGAATGTCACTCATCCTCTGACGCTTGTTGTTCTTGATACTCTAGTTCCCGCTTCTGTCTTTCTGCAGCAACAATTTCAAAAGCTTCACTGTAAGACTTCTGCTCTTCTTGCATTAGTCTCCACACTTCTTTCATCCATCCCATTTGTTCTTATGTTTACCTGTTAATAATATTTCATAGACTACGTCTAATGCTTCTCCATCAGATATATCTATATCGCTATCTGACATCTCCGTAAGAAAAGCTTTGACTAGTTGATTCTTAGCATCATTTTCTAAAGCATCTGCTATTCTTTCCAAAGCTTTTATCATACGAGGAATGTGACCCTCTAGGAGCCTTCTGCCCATAAGAGTTTCGTGTAATTCTGACATAATAATTTAGATTGTTTGCCTTCCAGCAGGATTAAACTTCTCTTGTTTGTCTTCTAGTTCAGCTATCTCTTCACAAAAAGTAGCAAGCCTAGAGTTCACAGAATCTACATCTTTCTTACTTATCACATAATCTGCTCTCTGTAAGTATATGTAGTTGTTACGGCTCTCACTGTTAATATACCTTTGGGCTGCCCCTAGTATCAAGTCTATATTAGCATAAGTCGGATACTCTTTAATGAACATCCTCATTTTAAATATGCAAGCCTTCCTAGAGCCCATTGCTCCAGACTTCTTGTTCTTAAATAGTCTACGATAATCGTCTATCCAAGATTCAATATCTTTTACATTAGACTTATCCTTAGTAGATAGTATGATTTTGCTAGGATCATCATTAGCATTCATGATAACTCCAGCTTCTACCATACTTTCTAGATTAACAGGGTGTTTAAACTCTTGTAGTTTGTCATAAGCTTTTTCCTGCAATAGTTGCAGGTACACTTGCTCATTCGGACTCAACAGTTTTTCTTGGGGAAATTCTACTGCATATCTCATATAGCTCTTCTGTCTTCAAATAAGTAACATTTTTATCGTCCTTCTGTCTCTGTTCTAACCAACGTCTCTCCTGGGTTCCCTCGCTAAATAGGTTAATAATGATAGCATCCTTACCTTCTTTAGCACGAACAGTACGACCTGTTCGCTGTATGTTGGTAAGCTTACTACTAAAACCAGCAGCCACTACAGCAAGAGAAAGATCTACAAAATCAAAACCTGCATCCAAAGCTTGGACAGAGGAAATAACACGAGTAGAAGAGTCCTGATCCATGAAGTCTTCAAGGATCTCTTTCTGCTTTTTCTTTCCTAACTTACTGTGAAATGTTACAGCTTCTTCTCCGATGGATTCAGTAATCTCATCGGCGAAACCGATTGATTGCGAGAAGATTATCCCGTATCTGTCGGGGCATAAAGATACAATATTTTTTACAATTTCTATTTTGTTTGGGTTGTTGATACACAGTTTTTTTCTAGCATTCATATGCTTGTAATACAGAGCACTGAGCTGCCTTTGTTTACCATCTCCATGTATCCTCCAGGTATTAGCTACAGTCATCGAAGGACCATGCTGACTAAGCTTCATAGCTATCCCTCTAAACTGTCTATCAGCTTTGCCATACTCAGCCATAAGATCAATAGGCATCTTGACAGGTACATTATAAACCTTGTATGGACTAATCCATCCATTCTTTACACACTCGTCAAACTTAACCTCGTCAAACACAGGATACTTATCTAGTATCTCTTCATGTCTACCATCTGTTCTCTCGATAGTAGCACTAAGTCCTAGAAAATATTTGTGTCCTATGTCTAGTATAACATCCCTAGTATCCGTCGGAACAGTATGTACCTCATCACAAATGAGAAGATCACATGCATATTCCTCTGGTCTCATAGCTGCTGTATTGTTTACTACTACAGTAGTATAATCTTTAACTCCGAACTTCTCTAGCTCTTCGTTCCATTGATCCTTTAGTACTATAGTAGGTACAGTAACAGTAGCTTTATTTATCAAGCCTTTCTTCTTAAGACCTCTAATTCCCATCATAGCTATCCGAGTCTTACCGAAACCTGTTACAGCTTGTAAGCACCCTTGATAACCTCTGATGGCCCAAGCATTTAACGACTGCTTTTGTCTTTCATCTCTAGTCATTCTAATAGATTTAGGTAATGTTCGTATTTCTTTTTGTATTCAGGGTATACATCTATTCTATTCTCTATCTTTTTTATAGCATGGATAACAGTAGAATGGCTTATAGCAGAAAAGTATGTAGTTATCTTCTTATGGGTCATGTTTGTTAGTTTTTTCAACATGAACATACACCAATGTCTAGGAGTAACAAGATGCCCTAGTCTAGATTCACTAATTACATCCTCTACTCTTTCACAGTAATCTCTACAAACAATAGTTATTATTCTACAGCCATAGTCATCCATAGAGCCATCCAAAAAAGAAGGAGGCAAAACCTCCTGTTCTTTTATACCATAAATTACTTCTAACCTGTCCGGCTTAGCCATACCTACAAAGAAGCATGGGTGTATTACTTTTTCCAATGATCTGATATTTCTGGGTCAGCAATCATAGGAATTCGTCGCATAAATTTATTAGCTCCTTCTTCCATAAACTGCTTAACCTTAGGTTCAACAATATTTACTAGTTCTTTAGGGCATTCAACAACTATCTCATCATGGACTAGGTTAACAACCTTAACCACTCCGAAGTAATCATTGTCAAGTATCCATTTAAATAGCTTGATACCTGCATACTTAGTCTGAGAAGCAGCAGTACCTTGGATCACATAATTCAAACCTTTACGTTCGATCATACCTTTTAGTTTAAAGTACTCTCTAACAGTAGGTTTGTAATAATCCTTAAACTCTGCAGTCTCAAATGATTTATTCTGACGATAATCATCCCAGAAACCTGGTCCGTTTACAGTCTTATCTAGTTCCTGATAGTCATCGAAGAAGTCAATGAATGACTTACGTCCGCTAACAGAATCAATAAGAACATACCCAAGCTCTAGTGGTTTCTTCTTAGCCATCTCAAAATAACTCTTAAGTCCACTGAAGGCAGCAAAGTAATCCTCCTCTGCTTTCTTAGCTATATCAATAGGAATGTTCAGGTTTCTACTAACTGTTTCACCTGTCCCACCATAGGCTAGTGCAAAGTTGAAGCCCTTCATTACCTGCCTCTTATCCTTATGAAACTTCTTGATGTCTTCCAGTGTGACAGATGCTAGCTCCTTGTATACTACCTGGGCAGCATACGAATGAAGATCAGCCCCACCAGTTGTGTAAAACTTCACAAGGTTAGGTTCATTAGATATATCGGCAAGTATTCTAGACTCTTGAGATGCATAATCACATACAATTATCTTGTTACCTTCTTCAGCAGTAAAGCAGCTTCGATGTCTGTCGTCACTAGGTATCTGCTGTAGATTAGGACTATTGGTACGTCTATTTCCACAGGACATGCGGCCAGTATCTTTGATCTGCCTGAATGTAGTATGTACCCTACCAGTCTCAGAATTTATTGACTTGAGAATACTTTCACCAAATGCACTTACAAGCTTAGTAGCTTTACTGTAAGCACGGTAGGTTTTCAGTATCTCGAAATCATTTATCTGAGATTCTAGTAGTCGTATATCAACACTGTGCTTGTCCTCCTTAGCATCATAGGTGTTTATACCTATAACCTTAAAGAGTTCTAACACTTGCTTGTCTGACTTCCAGTTGATAGAGCATTTAAGCCCTTCAGAAAACATGTCCAGCTGGTTATCTACAAACTTGGTATTAGGATAATGTTCCATCACCCAATCGCCTAGTTCCTTTTCTAACCTAGCTTGTTCATTGCTATCTTCTTTTATTTTCTTAGACCAGCTTTGTGAGTCAAGATAGATACCGAAGTACTCAATGTAAGCAAGAGCTACAACGAATTTATTCTCGAGAGCTAAACATCTAGAAAGATCATTGTTATCAAGGGCTAGTTCCTGTGATTCTTTGAGACTATGCAAATATTGCACGTCTGCTGCAGAATACTGGATAACCCTTGTCGAGTATCTTTCTTTATGTATTAGTCCTCGGATTTCTTTTTGTAGCTGTACTTTTAAGTATCTTCGTAGGCATCCATCAAGACCACGGTAGCCAGCAGGCTTCTTCATACCAGTAGTCAGGACAGTCTCGGCTAGGAAAGTGTCAAAGACTTTGGTACATATGAAACCTTGCTTGAATAGAAACTTGAGATCGAACTTAGCATTATGCATAATAAGAGTTCGACTCTCTAGTACATCCTTAAGAGGGCTAATGTCTACTGTTGCAACATCAATCACGTATTCATTAGTACCAGTACCTATCTGTAAATAGATAAGTCCACAGGTATGAGGATCAAAGCCTTCAGTTTCTGTGTCGATAGCAAGTATTCGATGATAGTGAATATCATCTATCATATCTGACAGAGACCTATGCTGAATAGTTGGAGGATAGGAACTAAAAAGCTCCATCTGATTTGTTACAAAGTAAGTCATAGTTATTATTTTTCTGATTCTACTATCTCTTCATAAAGTTCTTTTTCTAGCTTAGAGATTATGGTAGATTCTATAAGCATATAGATAGATTCTTCTTTATGGTAGATATCTTCTACAGTAACATAGCCACCATCAGGAGGATTATACGATCGTCTACCTGGAATATAAGGCACATAGTGGAACTGAATAGTAAGTTCCACTCCATTAATAATTCTATCTAGCTTCATAATAAAGTTGTTTTAAACGTTCAATATATAAGGTAGCATCCATTAGCTCTTCTTGTAGATGATTAAGCCAGTACTCTCTAGAACCATTATTGTCTGCTAGAGTAGTACCGTACTTCTTAATACCTACCTCAGATCTATCGTTAAACTTTTCAGTAACCCTAACGACTACATCGTCAGAGCCATTTCTCATATAGTCATCCAACAGACCTTCTAACCAAGAATGCATTTTATCAGTACCCATAGCAGGTCCTCCTCCTTCTTCTAAGAAGTTGAAGTAGTCATGGATATGTTTAATAAATTCTCTCGAAGTCATAATAGCTGTGCATTAATTACGTGAATAGTTCTACCTGTTTTTATCTCTAAACGTTGAGCATATTCTAATGCATCCTTTAGTTCATAAAAACAAGTTGAGTAGTGCATATCATCAAATTCTACATATGTAACTATATGTATGTAGTTCTCTCTGGTAACACATGTCCACCAACGTTTAATAGCTCTAAACATCGGTATCGTCTTTGATGAAGACTCCGTCGACAGTCTTTCCCGTTCTATTTTTAATTTCATTCCAAGCTTGATTTAAACATTCCTGAGGAGTCATACCTAACTGGTGAGCTAGGATGATTAGAGTAACAAAGCTATCTCCAATACCATCTCTGATCTCCTCCTCTTTATTTTTAGCAATAGCTCCCGCAGTCTCGCCTACTTCTTCTATTACTTTCAGCATTTGATGAGGGGCATTAAACGAAAACAGAAGACTCTTGTCTTCTGCCCACTTGCGAACGTTCTCGCATAGTTGATCCATATTTTCCATAATTCTATCGTAATAGTTAGAGCTTTTTATTTATTTTACTGCGTTTATAAAGTCAGTTATATTGTACGGACTATTCTCTAGCCACACACAATCGTCATAGTATTCGCTCATTTGGAATCTAAGCTTTTCAATTTGCTTGCCTTCTAAACTTACGAGATTCAACTGAAACAAACTTGTAGGGTTATCACCACAATCTATTTTTGCTTGATCTTCTAGCTTTAAGGTTGTGCCGTCAGTAAATTTAAATATGATGGAGTTGTTTACTGCACCAGAGCAACCTAAATCGTGAGTTGAATTAACATACATAAAATACGTTTCGTTAATACGTCCTACGCTAATAGATAGCTTTCCAACTCCTTCTGCTATTGTGTAAGTTTTTGTGACTCGTATTACCTCACCTGTGAAATCATCTGTTTCATTCTTCCACAACTCTTGTGAGTTTACTTGTAGCGCCATCAGCGCAATAATTACTGCAATTAAATTCTTCATTTTTACTTGTGTTTAGTTTATTTTATTTTAACGGTATTTATCATTCCACTTATTCCAATAGTGTCTATGCTGTTGAAAGCCCATGACACATATAAAGAAACAGGTTATCCAAAAGTATGGTTGTCCTGTAGC
>TARA_R110002012_G_scaffold248798_2_pt1 | contig 14252 bp, 18 predicted proteins | sample TARA_R110002012 | Tara Oceans TARA_R110002012 (sample SAMEA4396515) | marine metagenome | biome: Westerlies Biome; feature: [DCM] deep chlorophyll maximum layer (ENVO:01000326); material: water (ENVO:00002006), including particulate matter (ENVO:01000060) such as... | depth 40 m
ATGTGGCGTCCGGACCGCCTGCTTTCGATGACCCCGTAAATTGTCGTTTCGCCTTTGTGCCTATAGCCTTCGAGGGTGAAAAGCTGATTTTCCGAGATCAATTCTTCAGCAACAGCGTGATTACCATCAATTTCATCTGTGGGAAGTTCTGCCGGATCAAGGTGCTCGAGAAAGGCATTGAACGGTTCACCGTACCTATGAATGGCCCGGCGGCAAGCGCTGAGCGCTTGAGTGAGATCCGAAGCTTCACGTACGCGGTATCCAAGCATGGATGAATGGCCCTTCACCGGCTTTAGCCAGAATGGAAACGGGAGCGGCGGCTTTCGCGCGATATCTGGATCGAAAGGATTGATGGCAACCACGCGAGGCGTGTCATCTGGCAGAGCATCCTGCTGATATTGACGCATCCAGTATTTATGCTCGCAGCAGTGCCACTGCTTCGGGCGATGCGGCGATCAATCCATGGTCACGACACAGCAGGCTCACCAATGCGGAGACGGGGAAATCAAGATGGCCGATAATGGCGTCCGGGGGGCGATCGAAACCGCTGATGATTCCCCGGGCTTCATTCAGCAAGACGTCGAAATCGAAGGTACCGTTAGGTTGAACATCGGTGCGGTGCAGAACCTGTTCCAGCTGCCAGTCTTTTGCCTCCGGTATTCGACCAATCATTTCCTGATGAAAAGCGTCGGAGCCTACGATGCAAACAAGCTTCTTCGCGGTTTGGTTTCTCGTTGCACTTGCCATGATCGACGCCCTCTTTCGCACCCCCACATATCAAAACAACAGGCCGCGAATGAGAATGTTCCTTGCGGATTGCTTTTCGTTCGCCGGGGGCTGCAGCTCTCGGGAAAAACAAGTGAGACTAAACAACAGCTTGAGCCTCGCCGGGAACTTTGGGCAAACCACTGACGCTGTTAGACGCTCTGGTACGTGGTGCCCGCAACGAACCAGAGCGGAAGCTGTCTATTTTCACGGCGCTGACGCTGGAACGACCTGCATTGTCATCGGACATGGAACAGCGATTTCTCGAGCCAGCGCTCGACCGACTTTTTGGTGCCTATCCCGGCCCCCTCTATGCGAGGATGCTCCGGGAGGGAACCTTGCCAAGCAACGTCACCGTAAGCGAATTTTTCCTGTTTGCTGGTCGGTGGCTTGGGGTGGACGCAATACAGCAAGCCTATATCGCAGCGAATTACACCCATGCCCGCGACTTTCTGCTGGATCGACAGCCCAATGTTCTGCTCCAACTGGTCGCAAAGAAAGACGGTCAGTTTTCGCTGTCGTCCAACACCGATATTTCCGCCGATCTTTTTGCATTTCGCGCCGCGGGTAAGGTCGATTTCCAAGTGGCATTCGAGGTGCATCCCGAGATGCCTTTCATGCAGGGCGATGGTGCCGTATTGAACGCAAATGAGGCGGATCACGTCCTGCATGGCACTCCCGACTACAATCTTTTTTCGGCAGTGCGCCGCCCAGTCGACGACGCCGCGCATGCGATCGGGCTGCACGTGAGCGGCCTCATTAAAGACGGGGGGACGCTGCAGATCGGCATCGGGGGCATCGGCGATGCTGTGGCGCATGCTTTGATACTCCGCGATGAAGGAAAAATGCAAACTATCCAACTTTACTGCCCATTCCCGCAAGGGGATCGACACGACGCGCCGTTTCAAGAGGGCCTTTACGCTGTCACTGAGATGCTGGTTGGCGGGCTACTGGCGCTTTTCGAGGCTGGGATTATAAGGCGCGAAGTCGATGGAGCGGTGATTGATGCAGGTTTTTTTGTCGAAACGCGCGACTTTTACAAGCGCTTGCGATGTTTGCCCGAAGATCAACGCGCGAAAATCGCGATGCGGCCCGTGAGTTTCACCAATTCCCTCTATGGCGATGAGGAGGCGAAACGTGCTGCGCGCGTGAACGCAAGGTTCGTCAATGGGGCCATGCAAGTGAACCTTTTAGGCGACGTCATGTCTGACACGTTGGGCGACGGACAGGTGGTCAGCGGCGTCGGCGGGCAATTCAATTTCGTTGAACAAGCCTTTGCACTGGAGGGTGGGCGTTCCGTAATTACACTTCCTGCGTGGCGGATGACTGGAGGCACGCCGTGTAGCAATATTCGATGGACCCTAGACACCGTGACGGTACCGCGTCACATGCGCGATGTGGTTGTGACCGAATATGGTGCCGCCGACCTGCGCGGCCTATCCGACGCGCAGGTGATCGCTGCTTTACTGAACATCACCGATAGTCGTTTCCAAAGCAAACTGATGGAGCAGGCCAAAACAGCTGGGAAACTTCCCGATAATCATGAAATCCCGGAAGCCCACCGCGAGAACTATCCTCAACGGGTCCGCGCATGGATTGAGGGGCATCGTGCGGAGCTTCCAATTTTCCCTTTCGGAAGCGATTTCGATGATATCGAGCGCGTTTTGCTGCCTGCCTTGGCCGAGCTCAAGGAACTCTCTTCGACATGGCGAGGCAAAGCGCAGTTGTTGGTTGCCTCGTTGTGGCTTCCGCCGCACGAGCAGGAACGTCAGGCAATGTCACGTATGGGGTTCAAGACGAATGAAGGTTTGACCGCCAGGGCGTTACAAGGTGCGCTGAGACTGACAGTGCGCTAACCTCGGCTGTGGAGAGGTTAAAGATGGTTGATGTGACTCTCAGTCAGCCATTTTTGACATGTTTTCAGATGGACGGCGGCGCACGGTGACCTAGTCTCTCGGATGCTCGCAGGCGGAAGTCGCAACTAGACCCTTTTCAATTTCATCATCTGCGCTTTTGTGACGGATGTCGATGATCGACGAAAGTTGCGCGTGCCGTCCCTGGTCGCAGCCTTAGTCGCTCACCTTCTGCTAAAGCCACAAAACGTCAAGTCGGCAAAATCATGCTGTTATTGAAAGGGCACCGTTTAGATTTGGAACAAGTCGGCAATCGGGCTGTTGGACTGTAGTAGCACGAAGGCGGAAAGTATGACTATTGCACGAGTAACAGAGATATCTGCAACGTCACCGAACAGTTTTGACGACGCCGCCAAGCAGGGTATTGAGCGTGCCTCAAAGACGCTGCGTGGAATCAAAAGCGCTTGGATAAAAGATCAGAATGTGATGGTTGAAGATGGAAAGATTGCGGAATTTAAGGTAAACTTGTCCGTAACTTTCGTTTTGGACGACTGACAAGTTAATCTTGTAGCTCTTTTTTGAAGGGCACTCGAATAAACGGGTAAAACAGTTGGCACTATTCTGGTGCCAACTAGCGATGCCTTTACGTGAGCTGCAGTTCTCCCAATCCGCATTTTTACAAATTCGTTCACGTATCCAGACAAGATATTTTAGCAAAGCTTATACGAGACATTTTGGGTCAGAGAGCGCGCTGATCATCCTTTGACGATAGTCGAATTATAAAGGAGTAACACGGTGGGGCAGGACATCTGGTCGGCAGCTACACAGGAACTGACGTACCAGATATTGCCACTATAACCCGTATCACACTGCGCTTAACTTTAGCTGCCTTGTTGGGTGGCATGTTGGGCTATGAGCGAGAACTCAAGGAGCGCAATGCGGGCGTGCGAGCACATATGCTTGTGGCAGTAGGGGCGGCGCTCTTTGTGATCGGACCGTTGCAGAGCGGAATGGAAATCGCCGATCTATCACGGGTTCTGCAGGGAATTGTTCAGGGCATCGGTTTTCTCGGAGCAGACGCAATCATTGTTCGCACCGCCGAACGAAAGATCCAAGGATTAACTACTGCTGCCAGTATCTGGGCGACCGCCGGGATAGGGATCGCTGCCGGTCTAGGTCTTGAAGCGATGGCTGTGCTCTCGACCATTATCGTACTGATTATCCTTGCCGTGATTCCTCAGGTGACCCGACGCTGACATCCCGCGACGGCGGGCGTCAGCCGTTGCCAAAGACTAAACGGAACGGAGAACTGCTGCGGGAAGTTCAGCTATTGAAATGCGGGGAAACCTAAATGTTAGTTCCCTAAGACAGGAGCCGACGCTGACGGTTAATGGCGCAGCGTCGGACCATAGCAAAAAGGCATGACCAAAAATGGACACTCCCTTGGAAATCGCGTGGCACAACGTCGAAAAATCGGAACCGCTTGAGGCGCGCATCCGTGAGCGGGTAGACAAATTGCACCGCTATTTTGATCGCATCAACAGCTGTCACATCGTCGTAGAACGGCCGCATCGAAGTCAACATCACGGCAAAGAATTTCATCTGCGGATCGAAGTCCGAGTGCCGGAGCATGAAATTGTAATCAGCAATGATCCAGGTGACCGACGGGACCACTTCGATCCCAATATAGCGATCCGCGACGCTTTTGACGCAATGGAGCGAAGGTTAGAGGGACATTCCCAGAAGATGCGCGGGGATATAAAGACACTCACCGGTCCGCCCCACGGTATCGTCGTGCGAATGTTCGAAGAGTATGGGTTTGTGCGTATGAGTGATGGACAGGAAATCTATTTTGCGCCCAATGCGGTGCTGAACGACGGGTTTGAGGCCCTCAAGGTCGGATCGGCCGTTGAGTTGACTGTGGCTGAAGGGGAGGGCGCGATGGGGCCTCAGGCCTCAATGGTAAGGCCTATTAGTGAGGTCAGCCTTGAATCCGAACGACGCACAGAAATCTGACGTGTCTTTAGAACCAAAGGGCGGACCGTGTCTAATTTTCGCCTTTAATCATCAGAAAGCCTCTTGCGCGGGACATTAGCACAAGAACCCAGACAGGAGGAACTCTCTCATGCATCAAAGCATTTTGTGAGCAAAAGCCCGTGGGCCGTTTAGGCTTGGGAGAGATGACAACGGAAAAGAGGAGCGAGAAAGATGCAAGTGAACAGTTTTAACGAAATGTATATCTCCGAATTGCAGGAGGCACGGTCTTTCGAGGCCCAGCTGATCAGGGCGCTGCCCGATATGATTGACAAAGCAGGCGATCCTGACCTGAAGCAGGCTTTGAAGACCCACCAATCTGAAACGCGAGGTCATCTTGAGCACGTGACCGAAATTCTTCGGCGCCATGAGGCATCCTTGGAAGAACATAAGGATCACTCCATGGAGCGGCTGTTGTCAGAAGCCGACAAATGGGCGGATATGATCGAAGATCGCGATCAACGGGATGCAGGTATCATCGCCTCAGCACAGCGGATTGAACACTATGAGATGGCCGTTTACGGCACTTTGGCCGCTTGGGCGAAACAACTCGGGCTTGGCGAGGATGAGAAAGATCTGCGGGCCATTCTGACGGAAGAACAAGCAGCGGACAAAAAACTTACGATGCTCGCCGAAAAGGAAATCAATCCTTCGGCAACATAGCCGTGCCATCTGCTGCGGCAGAACGATGGCATTCGCGTTAGGTGCCGTGCGCGATGACCGACCCAACCGCCACGTCAGCGGTGATCTGGCTCGATAACTTTGGGTAACGGCGCATCGTGTTCGTCCACGCCGAGGTGGCTTTTGCGCTATTAGTCGGCATTTTGGCCTGCCGTGTTTGTGGGTAGTGCGACTCGCCTTCTCCCTAGAGCTTGATGCCGGTGCAGAGCCTGTCCGATGAAAAGGCTACGTGCTGTCGGCGTCGAATTGGAACAATACGTCACACCAGCGGTTGGTATTGTAGGCGGTCAGTTCACGGAAAATTTCCGGACCGTTTGCCTGTGCTTCGTCGACAACAGAGACGATGGACAAAAACTGAAATGACGCAAGGAAGGGGCACATTATGACTCCGCCAGACGCAAATCTCAAAAAGCAGGAACGTCGCCATATCGGGCCATTGATCGGAATGGCCGTGGTGGTGATCTTCGGCATTGGCATTATTGTCTACTGGATGGGTGAGGAAGTTGCTACGGCGCCGGAAGATGATGGAGCCACGGTCGAAGTGCCCACCGCAGAGGATGGCATTTCCAGAAAAGTAGAGCCTGCCCCGGCCGAATAAACAGGCAGTAATTGCCAAATGAGGAACTACACCGAATGAGTTCGCAGGGTCCCAGATCCACAGCTACCATCAATGGGCGTCCCATACACGGGATGCTTATCAGCTTTCCCATCGTGTGCTTCACGCTAACCCTCTTAACGGATTTTGCATATTGGCAAACTGGCATTCTGATGTGGCAACATTTCTCGTCATGGCTGTTGCTGGTCGGTTTGGTGATGGGCGGACTGGCTGCGGTCGTGGACTTCATCGACCTCATCGGCAGTGCGCGCATCCGTGCGATATCGTCTGTCTGGGTGCGTGCTGTGGGCAATGTCCTGGTTCTCGCACTCGCACTGGTTAACAGCCTCATACATGCCGGGGACGGCTGGACGGCGGTCGTTCCTTGGGGGCTGTCCCTCTCAGCCGCGACGGTGTTGGTCATGCTTGTTACGGGTTAATTAGGCAACGGCTTGGTGCATCAACGCGGCGCGGGGGTATCACCTCATGAATGATCGTTCCGCTACTGACCTCGTGCGGGTCTCTCTTCCAATCCTGTAGATTTCCACGCAGAAGTGAGCCGATTCCGTTGAAAACTCTTTTCTGCAACTGAAAATTGGACCATGAAAAGGTCGGGGCCAGCTGACGCTTGCTTTCGATTAGGGAACAATTTTCTACCTTTGCGAAATTTGCATCCCATCCCCTTCTTTCCTGCGAAAAGCAGTGGGCGATGCGACGGGCTACCGGCTTGCTGCGAGCCGGAGTGTTTGGATATTTAACCACCATTTGGGACCGACGCGGCGATGTATCTATTTCCTTCTGGCACTCAAGCACCAAGTAGCTCTTTATGGTTAGTCAGCCCGAACAGATGCGGTTACACTATGTTCCCGATAGGGGACACCAAATGAAAACCACAAAGACTTTTCTTGACCGTTCCAAATGGGAGACGCGTGCCGACCAGACAACTGCGGCGGCTACTGAAATCGTAGATAAAGTGAACAGCGACCGCGCGAAGAAAACCGAGCTTCTGCGTGCTGCCCGTCTCAAGCGTGATCAAGCAGAAGGCGCAGAGATCACGAAGTCTCCGCGCCAACAAAGGACAACCAAAAAACAACCAAAGTCCTGAAGCGGTAGATGTCCGTGCGAGGTTTCAGCCGGCCAGTGCCTTTGCCCGCATCACCAATAATGTTGACACCAAGACCTATGTGATAATTTGGCGCTATTGGGCTCAAGCTCTTAGCCTCAACACACAGATGAGCAGGAGGGCGGAGCGGGTGCTACTGCGCGTCCTCAGACTGACCCGGTTACCTCTGCCAATAGCTTATCATTCGGTCCGTCCAGAAGTTCGATTACCGCATCCGCGCCTGCAGGGCTTGAGATTGCCAATGCCATCGGAGCAGCGCCACCAAGCTCTGAGTTGGGCTTTTCCAAAAAGCGCATAATGAGAGCACCATTGCCTTGGTAAATTCTGTCAGCGACAACATAGGCTCGCGCAAAATCGTAAAGGACTCGGCTTTTGACAGGACTCAGGGGTAGTTTTTCAGCTTTCGCCCTACGGTAAGCTCGCTCTGATACGATCTTATGGGCTGGTTGGGAGTGCATGACCTCCCAGATGTTCTCTACGGAGGCAGCAGGAAGGCCGTGTCGGACCCGGGCCCTTATCGTATCCTGATCGTCGACTTCTTCAGGTAACCCCAGAAGCTCCGAAACCCGGTTTCCGTCGGTTGTGCGTGTAAGCTTGCCATTCATATTTAATTCCCCTTGCCCCCCGGCTGACAGGTAAGCCCCTCTTTCACAACCGGATACTTCTAACAGACCAGCGTGCGTTGCTGTGGTTTCGAATGAGAAACCCGAGCTGTGACCGAGTCATTGATCGATAAAATCCCGATAGCGATGTTACAAGTATTGCGGCGCGACAATCTCAAGAAACGGTGCCGCGGCGGAGATTGGCGCTGTTGACAGGAGTTCTGGCCTTTGAGCAGAACCCATCACGAAGGGCGGATTGTGTTGAAAAACCTTCCTTCAGTGCGCTGACTCCAAATTCGGCAGAACAAAATCCCAAACTATGGAGATTTTGGCGGCACCCCGGAGCGTAATTATCTCATCGGAGAAAAGCTTTCCACATTTTCGAAATTTGCAGTTGCAGCAAATAGTTCTTCAACACAATGGGCGTATTTTGTTGAAGAACTCGTGCTTGATCGAAGGGCGTTGGCCTGATTCAATTCTGCCAATGGGTGGGAGGATTGGTGATGATGGGACCAGGGCAGGTGAAATGGTCCTGCTTTTTAGGACAGGTTTGCAGCAATAGGCGAACAGCCAGCTCGGTTCCTTGCCCCAAGGCAGAGCCGTTTCCCAGTCATCCTCCTGAATAGCTGTTCAAATTAAGAGGCACGGCCTATGTCGAACCGGAGAAAGATCATACAAAATTTGCGCCCCACACCCTCAGCGACCCGAGTTCTCCGGCGCTGGTTGCCACCGATTGCGGGAGCCGCCGTCGCTCTGGCTCTGGTTTTTCATCTCTACCGTGACCTCGATTTCGTGCGGTTCCTTGAGGGGCTGCGCCAGGCCAATCCAGTCTGGATCGGCGTTCTGGCCCTGACCATCCTGTTGGAGCAGGTCGTCAACGGTTGGAAATGGCGTCAGATCCTGCACGATGTAAAGCCGGTTCCGACCCTGCGCCTGACTGGTGCTCTGCTCGCGGGATACGGCGCGAATGTTCTGGTGCCGGTAGGGATCAGCCCGCTGGTGCGGTCATGGCTGATCGCCCGCATGGAGGACCTCAAGATGGGGACCGTACTGACCACCACGATCATCACGCGGTTCATCGACGGCGTGATCTTCGCACTCTTTGCGGGACTCGTTGCAATGGCCGGCAAGGTACCGCAGATCGACGGCAATCTTGAACTCGGTCTGGCCGTGGCAGGGGCCCTGAACTTCGCGCTGTTCGGCGCGGCGCTCTGGGCGATGTTCCGGTTTCGCACCCTGTTCGCACGCGACGGTCCGTTGATCTGCCGCCTGTTCGACTGGCTGGCGAAATGGTTTCGGACCAACGGAGCAAAGCTGCGCGGTTCGCTTTGTGACGGCGTCGTCTGGCCGCGCGACCCGCGGCATCGGCTGAACGTGCTGGTGGGCGCGATCATGGCCAAGCTGATCTCGGCCACGCATTACCTCTGGGCGGGACTTGCAGTTGGCGTGGTGCTGGCGCCCTTCGACTACCTCTTCCTGATGGTCTTCGCGGGCTTTTCGCTGGTGCTGTCGCGTTTCGTCCGGGTGCCGGGCGGCTTCGTCATTGGCTCGGCCTTCGCATTCAGCCTCCTCGGCGTGCCAGAGGAGCAGGCGCTGCTGATGATCCTGTTCAACTGGATGATATCGATCACCGTGGTCGTCGGCGGCGGCCTCAACGTGCTGTGGCAATCAGGGCTCGACATCCGGCGGGCGCGGTTGGAAGCGGAGGCGACGGATGTCCGCGTCTGAAGCGAGCGCCTCGGGTGAACGCGCCCGCTTCTGGCGTATTGCAGGGGAGTGGGCCGCATTCCAGGCAGGCGCGGCGGTGATCGATTCTGCGACAATCGTGGCGAGCCTGGTCTTTCAGTTGACCGGCAGCGCGTTTGCCGTCGGCTTTGCGAGTGCGGTGCTGCGGCTCGGCTGGCTGCTGCCGCAGCTTGTCGTCGGCTTTCTGGCGGAACGCGCGGAAAAGCAGATGCCGTTCTACGTTTTCGGTGCCTACGGCCGTGCAGTCATGGCGGGACTGATCGGCGCTGTGCTCTGGGTCGGGGCGGACTGAGCACCAATGACGCTTGCCACAGTCTTCTGCTTCGTGCTGGGCTTCTCAACGATCTTTATGGCGCTCGGTGCGTCGGCCACGGCATTGGGGCAGGCGCTCTTGCGCTGGCGGTTCGAGTTGAACCTGATCGGGGACGGGGTTGTGATCCTCTTTGGGTTGTTCATGCTGGGGGCCGCGCGCATTCAAACAATGGAGCGTGACCTGCGGTTCAACCTCGACCTTCCCGGCGGGCAGCCGGTGGCGGCCTACGTACTGGGCCTTGCCTTCGGCTTTGGTTGGACCCCCTGTATCGGACCGATCCTTGGCGCGATCCTGACGGCCAGTGCAGCAAGCGCCACGATATCAGAAGGCGTCTGGCTGTTGGGGGTCTATTCGGCAGGTCTTGGCGTGCCGTTTCTGATCGTGGCCGCTTTTACCGATCAGGTTGCAGCGCGCTTGCGGACGATTGGTGCGGTCGGGCGGCGTCTGCATCAAGTGGCGGGCGCGGTCATGGTCCTCATGGGAATCGGGATGATGACGGGTCAGCTTAGCGCTTTTTCTTGGTGGCTATTGGAAACCTTCCCAATCCTGGGCGCAATCGGGTGAAGCTAAGTCGGAACCTTCCAGCGGAGGAGGTTGGTTGAGACTGTATAGCCTCGTTTCTGAGGTGCGCAGTAAGGAGAAAAGCGATGATGGACGGTGATATGATGGGCGGTGGCATGATGTTTGGCATGGGGGTCGGCTGGCTTCTGGTTATCGTGCTTTTGGTTTTGGTGATCGCGGCATTGGTTAAATATCTGCGCAGGTAAGGCGAGAGGCGAGCTATGGAAACGTCGGATAAGCCAGTCGTCGTCGTGACCGGATCAAGCGGCTATCTCGGCGCGGCGGTCGTTAAGAGATTGCACGAAAATTACCGCGTTGTCGGGTTAGACCGCAGTTCGCCCCCGCATCCGCCCCATCAGGCTGAATGCATTTGTTTCGACATAACTGGTCCGGGCAGCGTTGATAAAGCCTTGGCGCGACTGCGGTTGGCCTACGGAGACCGTATCGCGGCCTGCGTCCATCTTGCGGCGTTCTTTGATCTGAGTGGAGAGGATGACCCTGCCTATGACGCGGTGACGGTGGAAGGAAGCAAACGGCTGCTGAAAGGTCTCCAAGACTTCGAGTTGGAGCAATTCATTTTCACCTCGACGATGCTGGCACACGCGCCCACCACGCCCGGCGACCCTATAGACGAAGACGCGCCCTTTGACCCTAAGCTGCCCTACCGCGCCTCGAAAATTCGCACAGAGGCGATGTTGCAGGAAGAGAAGGGTGACGAGAAACTTGTCCTTATACGACCCGCCGGCATCTACGATGATGACGGACATTCGACCTTCCTGGCCCATCAAATATCCCGCATTTACGAAAAACGGCTGAGTGGAAAGGTCTACCCCGGTGATCTGTCCCGGGGTCAGGCGTTTTTACATCTCGACGATCTGCTCGATGCCATTGAACGCATCGTCGACCGCCGCCAGACCCTGCCGGATGTTTTCCCAGTGCTATTAGGCGAAGCTGACCCGATCCCCTTTGGCGAGTTGCAGCGGTTGATCGGGCGCGAGTTGCATGGCGAAGATTGGGTGACATGGAATGTCCCGCCTGCCGCCGCGAAACTGGGGGCATGGGCCGAGAACCGCATTTTTGGCGAAGACGCATTCATTCGCGCTTGGATGGTGGATATCTCCAGCGATCATTACGAACTCGATCTGTCGCAAGCCGAGGAGCACCTTGGCTGGACCCCAGAGCACAGCCTGCGTCAAGACGTGCCGCATATGCTGCAAAAGCTGAAAGACGATCCGTATCACTGGTATGAGGAAAACAGCCTGAACGCCGCACGGGTTTCTGCGGCCAAGGTGGAACAGGCGACAGAAAAGGCCGCCGCCGAAGAGAAAGACGAGAGTGTCGCCGAACAGCAAAGCGCTGCGCGCGAGCATGACAACCACATGCGCACGATGCATTTTCAGATGCTCTGGGTGCATTGGCTGGTCGCAGCATTGGGGCTCTGGCTCGCCACCGCGCCCTCGGTGTTCGGCACATTTGACCAGACCGAGTTCAGTGCCGCCGTGCAGCGCGTTACGGAAGATCGCGGTCTCTGGGCGGCTTCAATGCGCAGTTGGCTGACGGCGTGGAACAATGTCTTTACCGGTCTGGCCATCACCGCGCTGGCCTTTTTCTCGATGAAGCCCGGCAACGGTTGGGCGCAATGGGCAAACGCGGCGCTTGGAGTCTGGCTGCTTGCCGCGCCCTTGGTGTTCTGGACGCCTGACCCTGCGGTCTATGCCAATGACACTCTGATCGGCGCGCTGGTGATCGCCCTGACGATCCTGATCCCGATGATGCCCGGCATGGCGCGCGAGGGCATGATGGACGATGGAGACATCCCGCCGGGGTGGACATATTGCCCTTCAACTTACGTCCAGCGCCTGCCAATTATTGCGCTCGGGGTGGTTGGTTTCCTGCTGTCGCGCATTCTCTCGGCCTACCAACTAGGGCATGTCGATGGAATTTGGGAGCCGTTCTTTTCCTCTCCATCTAACCTCAACGGCAGCGAATATATCGTCACCTCTGATGTCTCCAAGGCCTGGCCCATCGCCGACGGCGGCTTGGGTGCGATGAGCTATATGTTCGAGATCCTCATGGGGGTTATGGGTAGCCGTATGCGCTGGCGCACGATGCCATGGATGGTCGCGCTTTTTGGCATTGTGGTAGGCCCGCTAGGGGTGATCAGCATCTATTTCATTATCATCCAGCCCATCGCAATCGGAACCTATTGCACAATCTGTCTACTCGCCGCGGCCGCGATGGTGATCATGATCCCGTTCTCTTTGGATGAGATCGTCGCAATGGTGCAGTTCATGGTCTGGAACACCCGACGCGGGCGCCCTTTCTGGCGCGCGTTTTTTCGAGGTGACGCGTTGCCGGGATCGAGCAAAGGCGGCACGATGGGTTTCGATACACCCCCGCGCGAGATCGCCCGGCAAAGTGCGCGGGGGGTCACTGTGCCTTGGACCTTAGGGGGGAGTGCGGCCATCGGCCTGTTTTTGATGCTGTCGCGTGCGATCTTCGGCAACGCCATGCCGCTTGCGGGCAGTGATCACTTGGTTGGCGCATTGGTCCTGACGACTGCTGTTATCGCCTGGGCCGAAGTGGCGCGCCCGCTACGATTCCTGAACATTGGTTTTGGTTTATGGCTGATCGTGGCGCCATGGGTTTTGAGCGGCGGCACTGTTGCGGGCAGCATGATCGGTGTGCTCTCTGGTATCGCTTTGGTAGCGCTGAGCTTGCCACGTGGGAAACGCAGTGCGGAGCACTATGGTAGTTGGGATCGGTATATCGTTTGAAGTAGAAGCGTCCTGAATTCGCAAACGATAGCCGAGGCAAATATCTGGTCCGCCTTTTAGGGTCTGTGGACATTCAGGATTCCCATTTTGCCTGATTTCTGATTCAAACTCCCAAAATGGAGGTTTGAATGAACGAGCAGCGGTTTGTGGTGTCGGACAGCTTGTGGCAGCGGCTTGAACCGCATCTTCCGGGTAAGGTCAGCGATGCCGGAGCCACAGCAAAGGACAATCGCTTGTGTCTGGAAGCGGTCTTCTGGCGGGTGCGCACGGGGTCGCCGTGGCGCGACCTGCCACCTGCCTTTGGCCATTGGAACAGCCAGTTCCGACGGTTTCGCCGGTGGGCCAAGTCCGGAGTATTTGAGAGTCTTTTCAAAGCTATGAGTGAAGACGTCGACCTCGAATATGCACTCATCGATGGAACGATAGTTCAGGTTCACCAGAAGGCGACCGGCTCAAAAGGGGGACTCAGAGTCAGGCCATTGGGCGCTCGCGCGGAGGACTGACGACCAAGATCGTGGCGCTGGTGGATGCGCTCGGCAATCTGGTGCGCTTCTTGCTGCTGCCGGGACAAGCGCATGACATGAAAGGTGTCGCGCCGTTGATCAAAGGCGTTTCATTTGATGCACTGCTTGCAGACAAGGCGTTCGATGCGGACTGGCTGTTGCAAGACCTCGACCAGCGCGGTGCAACAGCTGTGATCCCTCCCAAAACCAACCGCAAAATCCAGCGAGATTATGACGCGGAGTTCTACAAGTGGCGGCATCTGGTAGAAAATTACTTTGCAAAAATCAAAGAGTTCAGAGGGATCGCCACAAGATACGACAAAACGGATTGCAGTTACGCAGCGTGTTGGAACCTCGTAGCAGCACTTATAGCCTCAAGATGATTGTCCACAGGCCCTAGGTTAAAGAACGACAATTTATTCGCAGATGCCTTTTTCTCGAAATCCGCAGGGCAGCGTATCGTGCTTAATGAAGGCCTAGTTTGGACCTATTTTGTTGAAGAACTCGTGGTTGATTAAGAGGCATTGGGCTGATTCAATCGATACAGATGATGGTGTCATCTTGGATGTGGAATCCTCCCGCTCCACTGGTAATCCCCCCATTTTTAATGGGGTCCAGCCGTAGAATTCACGCAGCCGTTTTCAGTTTCATTGCGGGTGTCATGCCGCCGATGCCCATGTTGGGTCGCTCGTTGTTGTA
>TARA_R110002012_G_scaffold3336_4_pt1 | contig 14236 bp, 18 predicted proteins | sample TARA_R110002012 | Tara Oceans TARA_R110002012 (sample SAMEA4396515) | marine metagenome | biome: Westerlies Biome; feature: [DCM] deep chlorophyll maximum layer (ENVO:01000326); material: water (ENVO:00002006), including particulate matter (ENVO:01000060) such as... | depth 40 m
CTTTGCCTTTTGTTTGCCAAAAGAAACGCGAGCAGAGTTTACAACTGAAAGGTCTGACCCTACAGCATCTACCAACTCGACGAAACACTTGTTGTCTTTATACAGAGGGATCTTCATTTTTAGTAGCATACCTTTGTGGCTCCAGTGGTTTGTATCCGTACTTCAGTCTAACTCTATCTGAAATGGGAATTGAATCTCCGTCACCATCAATACGAACAAACTTCATAATGGTCGAACAGGCAACCTTTTGTGTCCCATTGTAAACTGAATGTCTGCGGGCTTCTAGTTTTAAATCTACGCTTGTGGTTCCAATTTTACAAACCTCTCCATAGATTCTAATCAGTTGCCCCGGTCTGACCGGACAGTGAAAAATAACTTCGTCAATCTTTTTGGTAACCATCCTTGGGGTGTCTGCCACTTGACAAGCGAATGAAGCCGCAGACTCATCCAGCCAAGCCAACATGATTCCCCCAAAGAGGTTGCCATGGTAACCAACGTCGTTTTGTTTAACTAAACGTGTTGAGATTAATTCCATTTAATGATCTTCTGCGTGGTGAATTTCGTGCATAATACCGTAAACGTAGTTTTCCAAAACAAGGTCGTACTCTTGCCCATTGGCTTTAATAGTATTGACCATGCTCCGCTCAACGACGATTGAATCATACGGTGCCAAATCAAGCTTGGAATCCTCCGAGTTGGCTAATACTGTTACCACCTCATAAGAATCTTTTGGCTTCTCATAATCATCAGGAAGAACAAAAGAACTGTTTTGCTCCTTTGATTCTTCCTCTGCACGCTTTACAAGGACGTGACGATTAAGGGGGATAAACATCTTATTCCTCCCCTAGATCGTGTGGGTTGCCACCTGAGATAGTGTAAGAAAGATTCTCGTAAATCTCAGATAGATTATCAAAGTCAACGTTGTGCTGCAACATACGGAACGCTTTCATAGCCAAAGAAATCTCATCCTTGTCAAGCCATTTGTTTTCAACATAGTTGCGTCGAAGCTCTTTTCGTTGCTCACGATAGGGCTCCATACATTCTTCGATAGCTGCGATTGACTGAATGTATTCTGCGACGTGTTGTGCTTTGCTGTTTTGGTCACTCATTTTATTCTCCATTAATAATTTTGTTTAGCTCTGTAAAGCCACCGATAAATGTCTCACGGTTGTTAGCTACTTCAAAAATAAGTGGCACGGTCATTTGTCCGGTCCACGTTTTAATCTCTTCCATTATAGGCGAACTTGCAGCCAATGTCAAGTATTCGTATTCAATTTCTTTTGACTCTAAAAGTTTTTTCGCCATGTCACAATAGTGGCAAGATGTGGTTGCATAAATTTTATACTTCTTCATTTTTCTTTTTCCTGTTTTTCCTTCCATCGGGTCGAACGCCGCCCTGCGAGACACTTCCATAGTTAATGAATCTTTTGTTCTTATGTTGGTTAGTATACATAATTAATTCAAAAAATTCAATACCATTTTTATTATGAGCCTTGTGCTGGATTAACTCCAGTTTGCCCCACAAAGGTGGGCGCTGCTTTGGGCGTCGTCCACGACCCTTGTATTCAGGAAGTGGTGGTGGCTCGTTCAAAATACTAATGATGTGATTGATGTATTCTTTATCCCCCATCGTGTTACGAAGGGGTGTATCGATCTTCACCTTCATAAGAACTGGAAACTTAGTTTCAAACTCACCGTGTCTATGCCAGCGGCAATTAAGATAAGCCCCATCGAATTGTTTATCAATGCGCCAATAATGTTCTGGGATAACTGGTACGATTTCAACTTTACTCATTCTCAACCTCCTGTGAACTATAGTATAGCACAGTGAGATAAAAAGTCAAGGGTTTTTATTATAAAAGGGCTTTTGATAAACGCGCTGTCTCGGCAGCAGTAAGCAATCTGGTTATTATAATAAAGTCTGAGACATGCCCATTTAAAGGTGCCGCTGAACCATCATTTCTTGCACCTAAGTAAGATTTGTTTGCTCTGAGGATATCGTGAGATGTGTCTTTATTCAAAGTTCCAGCTTGTGGCAAGACTGTGCCATCAGCAGAGACGGTTATCGCATCTGGATTGGTTGCTGTATTGTAAGTTGAGACCATTGAAGTAGCTGCGTTTTGTGTTACTCTGGTACCTAGAAAGAATGTGTCAGCAGAGCCACCGTCGCCAATACCAGACCAATAGCTGGTTTTGTTGCTGTCGCCGCTGTTACGAAGAACGCCTTGGACTAGCCCACCGTTAACTGCCGCATAACCAGAAGCATTGCCAAGCTCAAAGATAATGTGGTCTGTAAGTGTGCCGGGAATAGCAAAACGAGTAAAGATTGTTGCGTTTGTTTGATTCTCGGGAAAAAGGTTGGTCGCCCATTCCAAAGTTTGGTTTGTCGCAAAAGAGTACGCAGTTGAATTTAAAGGTGCGCTCAAAATTGTTGTTGGGGCATTTGAGCCAACTGTCGATGCAGTGCCTGCGATTGTATTGATTGAACCATCTGTTAGGTCAGCACCAAGAACATTAGAAGTTTGTTGGGCATCGATCCAAGTTAACAAATCTCCACCCGACATCGCTCTAATTAATGAATGTTTTGAACCTGCTCTGTCAATAAGTGTTCGTACACCTTTTGACCTGCTAGACAGCGATCCTCGTTTTCCTCCGAAACCGCCTATCATTCATCCAATTCCTAATGAGCCTGAGTAGTTTAAACCGTTTGTTCCAGAGAGGTCACTGTCGATCCCTGTTAAGCCTGCAATGATTGATGCAGTACAAGGTGCGCCGCTGCCGACCATAAAAATGTATCTGGTTCTAAACTCGCCAGTGTAACTCTCACCGTTGTCTAAAACTATTCTGTAACCCTCATCGCCTGTTACGCCGTTGGCTGAAAACCCGACATGAAGCGGGACATTTGTACCAGCGTGGACATTTTGGATTGTGACAAAACTGGTGACCGCTGGAAATTTGATTTCCGTCACTGAGGTGTTTGGTACAGCAATGCTTGCTGACAAAAAGGGCTTTGCGCTCATTTGGTATTGCCCAACAGAGCCTACTCCCGGTTTGTATTGATTTGGTCCAGCCATTATTTACTCCTCGACTTTGATGAAAGTTCTTTATTAAATAGTAACGAGGAGCACAAAATGAACTTAAAACCAATTCTTTCCAAAGATACAATCTTTTGATACATTCCAGTAAATAAATCTTTTACACTTTGATAGTGGATAAACTTTTAAAAGTTCCTCTCCGAACTTAGATTCGCCTTTTGTAAGACCTCGTTCGTATTGGAAGTGCCACCATTCTGAACCACCGTATGAACCGCCGTTAAAGAATGAACGTCTAGCTCTAATGGAATGGAAGCCGTGTTTTAATGCTAATGCGGTGAAGTCAACAAATTTACCTGTAACTTTTTTAGTTTTAAGTTTTGTCTTTCTACCTGAGCGAGTTACATAAGTTCCTTCCAACTCCATTTCTTCGCCATTATCACAGCGCATCCAGACTCTCCATCTTCGATCGCCAATGTCTTCAATAACATAAGGATCTTCCTCTGGTTTGTACATGCCTGTTGGGAGTGCCATGTCGAACGCTAGACCAACATAGTGCATTGACTTTTTAGAACGAGATGCTCCTGATTTGGAAGCTAAACCTCTTCTGCCACCTGCTGATGTTAGATAACCGCCAAGCTCCTTTACTTCATTGTAAAGTTCGTTGTAAGCTTCTGCGGCATCTGAACGAAGTGTTACCCTAGTGTAACCTGCTCTACCGGGGAACTTATCCGCTGGACACTTAACCCAAGATAACTTTTCTGTTGGAGGAACAAGAATTTCGTTCTGCTCATCCTCACCAACAAGGTCATGACCTTTTTCTTCTAAAAGTTTATTTAGAATTGAAATTGTCATCTGACCGGCTTTGCCGTCTGCTTTTACGCCACTGTCTTTTTGGAAGGCTTTCACTGCCTTCTCTGTTGCAGGACCAAAGGCTCCATCACAATTGCCTAGCTCGTATCCTAGTGCCTCAAGACCTTCTTGAAGCTCGACCACTTGGTGACCGGAAGAACCTTCTTTCAATAACATTTGTCTCACTCCCATAAGTTTCAATAAATAGTTTGCTAGGTAATTTCGCAGCCGCCTGCCGAACACGCCAATTCTCCCTGAAGATTAGTGTTGTCTTGCAACTCGACTACATCTTTCACGTCTACCTTTTGCAGCGTCTCTAGCATTGCTTCAAACGTTTCTTTTGAACAATCCTCAAATGGAGCTTGCTTATAAGTACCGCCGTCGTAGGGCAGCACAGAGAGACCATTATATTTGTCTCGGTTCTCCCACATCCATTCTCCAACGTCTGCCCATTCCGCATCTTTGATGCTGATCGTAGCGGACACATTGTGAGAGTTTTGACCATTGCGATGACCGGATCTAACCCACTCTGTTGCAACTGAAGCAACTCGTTTCAACATTTGTAAAGCAGATTCGTGTCTAGTGATTGCACCTTCTGGTGCTTTCTGTGGGACGCTAATAACTGCTGTGTCGTGTGGGCGAAAGTATTCATCCTCAATTAGTTCAGGGTGATGCAACATAAGGTGTGTATAGATTGCTTCGTTCTTTCCTACACGAATGCGGCGAATGTAATAATCATTGTGCCAAGCGTGGATGCCTGATGATGTTCCAAGAGTCAAAGAAGTTGTACCTGCTGGCTTTACTGTAGTAGTACGGGCTGCTTTCTTGATGTCAAGAATCTTTGCAACTCTTTCATTTTCTTCTTTTACTACTTTTGCCGCAGCCTTCATGTCCAATTCCAACACAGCGCCTGAAGCAATGCCTGTCATTGAAACACCGACCAGTGCGTCCTTCTCTGTTGTTCGACGCCACACATCACGAAGATAATGGAAGTCTGTGTATCCGGCTTGGAGCGTCCCAATAAAGGTAGCACCACGGACACGCTTCTCGTATTCTTCCTGTGACTTGACATCACTAACGTTTACCTCTGTCAAGTTGCAGAACTGATACGGACGCAGAGCAATCTCACAGCAAGGATTGGTTCCCCAATCTTTGTCGTTAGAAAAGTAGAATCCCGGCTCACCGGCACCTGAAGCTTTTACGCGCTCCCAGAGATCGCTGAATACTTCTTCTGTAATCCTGTGTCTGAGTACGACCACAGAGTTGTTTGCTCGCCCTCTTTGCGGATTCGCTTCCCACCAGTTACCAGTTTTTGCAGCCAACATGTCAATGTCGTCAGCAGAAAATAAACTAATGAGCGCAGCGCGACGTATGCCACCAGCAAGAACAGCATCAGCAATGTGGCAAACGATGTCGTGTACCTCAATAGGTTGGAGCTTATCTCCATTATTTTTTTCATTTAAAATTCCCTTCACCTTGACCAGACATTCCCGTAAGGGTTGTGGTCCCGGTGCCTTTCCTCCAGATGTAATTAGTCTGGTTCCCTTGGCACGGATGTCGCTGAAGTCAAATCTTATTGTTGAGCCCCCGTGAAAATAACTTCTCATAAGAGCTTTTACTGCGTCTGCCCAACCTTCAATGCTGTCGCCAATAAGAAACCGGCGAGTACGTTTAGGGTTTGGTCTGGTGATTTCTGGTAGTTTTTCAACGTGGTGGCGTTGGACGGAATACCCAACTCCTGTGCCACCTAGAAGCAAAAACATAACTTCACTGAACACTCGCCAATCATCGATCGGAGCGAACGCACAATTATAAATTCTTGCTGGGTTGATCTCAATTGGTTTACCACCAAATTGCATTGAGCGCATTGACGGCAAGATCTTTTTATCTTTTACCATTTTGTACACATCGTTGATCTCATCCTTTAAGTTTGGATAAGTTTTGATGTGCATGTTTTTATTTCTATTTACCAACTCATTCCAAGTTTCTCTGCGCTCTTTCTTTGGAAGGTACTTCGCATACTTCATATGCACAGTAATGTCTGATAAAATTTGTTTCTCTAAATCCATTTAATTTGCTCCGTCTCTAAATTTTTTGTATTTTTCTCTCAGCGTTTCCTGTTGTTTCTTGGCTGCATTTTGATTGATCTCATCAGCCGTCTCTCCAGTCGCGTCGAGGACATCGATTTTAATATTGGCAGTATCCATGAAAATAGGGTAAACAATCCCATCAGGACCATTTCTGTTTTTAGCAACAAAGATCCTGCCACTGTTATTATTCTTATCTGTAATGGTGCGCGAAAGAGTAAAAATGAAATCCGCAACAAAGCATTTATTAAAAGCCTCGCTAATTGACTCCATAGTAACAACTTCAGCGTTCAAGCCGCTGCGGTTGGTCTGGGAAGCTGTCCAAACGGGACACTCAAACTCTTGCGCCATTCCCCGAAGGTCTTCATAAATAGTCTCCAATTCTATTCGTTTCTCTTTATAAGCAGAAACTGGAGACAAAAGATCACCGTAGTCAACACAAATTAGATCTGGTTCAAATCCAGTAAAGCGTAGCTTCTCCAGATGCTGTTTTAGCTTGTTTACATTCGCTGATTTTGTTGGGTATTCTTTTACAATAAGACGACCCTCTAGATCCTTAACTTCATCATAGATCATGTCCTTACACTGAATCAGATCCTGAAGTCTAACTCCTGTAATACAACTATCAAATCGACCAGCAACAACAGTATCCTGAAGCTCTAGGGTATAGTAGACAACATTCTTGCCCGCCTTGATGGCTTGTGCGCCAAGGTGGACAAGCGCCATAGACTTACCTGCACCAGTTGGAGCAATAACAACACCCAACTCTCCGCGACCTAAGCCGCCCTTTGTAATGTCGTCAATTGTTTTCCATCCCGTAGTCATTGGATTACGAGACCTTAACAGAAACCGCTCTTCAAAGTCAAGAAGATAATCATACCCGTGATTATTATCTAGACCTAGCTTCATTGCGCCGTCGATTACTTCTTTGATTTCATCAAACGATGAAGTCTTGAGAAGACCAACGGACTTCATAATTGCTTCTTTTAATTTTTGTTTCTTGCAAAAGTCAATCGCTGTTGCTTTTACATACTCTGAGTCTTCAACTAAATCAGTTGTAACAATACGAGCAAAGTAATCCCTCACTTGTTTCTTAACAACTTCTGTCTCGTCATCGAGTTCGGTCTTGATAACTGAAGCCATAATGTCAGCGGAGGGGTGCTTTTCGTAAGTTTCTCTGTAAGAAGCAAGACGTGAGTAGAACTTTCTTAGATACTTTAATTCTAAAAAATAAATGTCAAAGATGTCTACCATCTGATCAAAAAATGATCGATCGTAAAACATACAATGAACCAACTTCTCTTGGAAGTTTTTACCGAACTTGGAGAAGTTCTCCAGTTCAAACTCTTGTGCTTTCATATCACCCCCTTATTTCTTTTATTGTACTATACTTTTATCTTGATTGCAAGGAGATGTTTCTCATTGTAGCCCACAGTTGTCCAAAATTATAATTGCCAAAGCCGTCTTTCAACATCATGGTATTTACTTTCGTAAGGTTGAAGTCTGTGCAGCATTCTTTTAAAGACCAATCAACTTTTGCTTTAGTTCTTGTAGAAATAGCAGGGGTATATAGTTGCATCAACTTGTAGTTCTCAACCACAGTCTGCTTGTGTTCCACAATATTTTGATAAATCTTTGCTTTCTTATCTGGACCATCACATAATTGGATAAGTTCGTTGATAAACACGTCTCTATCCTCTACCATTTCTGGAAAACGATTAGCAACAGTCTTTAGTCCAGCACGAGGCACACCAACTAAGTTGTCCGACTTATCACCAGTAATGGCACGAGCCAAGGCAAAGTTGCGAGGATGGATCTTGAAGTCCTCCACAATGCTGTTTTTTGTAACAAACTTATCTTGGATTGGACGATAAACAATTGTTTTGTCATCACAGAGTTGAAAGAAGTCCTTGTCTGAAGACACGATAACTTTTTCCACTGATGGGAAACGAGAAACAATGTAGCCAACCAAATCATCGGCTTCCACGTTCTCTGAAATCAATTGAGCAACCGGAAGTTCGTTTAGGTATTCAAACACCCTTCCCATCTGCCACGCTCGATTGTCGTGCAGTTGTTGGTCGTTCATAAATGTATTTGGTCGGTTGAACCTAATTGGTTTACGACCTTCTTTATAATTTTTATTTTGTGTTCTTCGCTTGAGCGAGCCACCTTCTCCATCCCAGACAACTACAACGAAGTCTGGTTTGATGATGCGACATTGTTTCTGTAGGGATTTGAGAAAACCCTTGCAGCCACCAATAGGTTCACCATTGTTTGATAGCGATGGATCGACAACATAGTTGCGTAAAAAAGAATTGTTGCCATCGATAATCATCATTCTATTCATTTGGATCTACTCCTACATAATCGCCAAGTGTTTTTAGGAACCAGCTTTCAAAATAGCTTTCGTCCCACTTTATTAGTCCATGCATATACATAAACCATTCTTTGAACTGCTCATCTAAATCTACCTGAACGTCAACTGAACCGTCTTCGTTCTTGCTAATCGTCTGCACCCCGATGCCAAAATGACTCATCAAGTCCGATTGAGGCTGTGTCATAAGAATCATCTCCTGTTGTGTAACATACTTTTTTTACGCCAACAAACTCCATTACTTCGTGACACATACAACAAGGTTTGGACATTCTAAATTCATTATAATTGTTTATTCTTGCAACGTAAATCGTTGAACCTTGTGTCACTTTGGCTGAAACTCCAAGTATTGCAGAAATCTCAGCATGTTGTGTGGCGTGACCATACTTTTGAAAATCTCTAAATCTTTGTCCAAAGGCACAATAAGAACCCTTATTGCATCCAACGGAAATAATCTTCCCGCCTTTTACCAGCACAGCCCCATGGCGAAGTTTCCCGTAGGTGCTTTCCTTCGCCATGCGCCGCGCAAGTTCAAAATACCTTTGAGTCTTTTTACTCGATTGGCTAATCTTCATCTTCTTTTTTTTCGTAATAAGCTGAAGCATCACCAGTCTGTTCATCAAACTTTTGAATAAGTTCTCGATCCATAATTTTAATAATTTGATCGTAGAACTTTTTATCTTCAAGCATTTCCATCCACTTTGTACCTTGGAACTTCTTTTGTGTTCCGTCGTCAAAGGTTAGTGTCCACCAAGGACCACCGGACTTTAATTGATCGGAAATCTTTACAGCATCGAACCAACTCTCTTTATCCATGATGCGAGGTTGTGCTTCGCCCCAGATAATCTGGAATTGACACATTCGACCCTCGGTTCCAAAGCGAGATTTTTCTAGCTTCACCTTGACCTCAGAGCCAATCCTAAAGCCTGCATCATTGGTAATGAATGCATTCTTCGCTTTGCGCTTTGTGAGCCAAATACGGAGCGAATAGGCGTATGCTAGAGCCTTACCACCCGGTGTGAAATAAGGTGTTGTCATAGCCTCTGCAACATTCATTGTAATGTTTGTTTTCAACTGATTGAGAACCAACATTACGGAACCACTATTTGCAATTGGAACTGTCAACTTAGACAGACCCTTTGACAAAATGCGGGGCTTGACAGCCATTGAACTAAGAGGATTGAAATCCCCTTCAATGTCAGAGTTGCTTGGAGTCAATGCTAAAGAATCCCAGATAAACAACATTTTATTTTCGTTGTTTGCTAGAAGATCTTCGATTGTTTCCAATACAAACTCTACTGAAGAAGCCTGAACATAAAGAAGAGTGTCTAGATTACACCCTGCATTCTTAAGAAACTCTGGATCAATGGCAGACTCTGAGTCAAAATAAATAACATCAAAGCCCATTTTTTGGGCATTAGCAGCAGCCTGTGCAGCCATGTAAGACTTACCAGTCGCTTGTAGCCCTGCGATTTCAACAATTTTTCCTGCTGGAAGTCCAGCTAGTTGTCCTCGACAAATAATTGAGTCAAGAACTCGTGAGCCAGTAGGAATCCACTCTTTTACAATTGTGGGGTTGTCTTCGTTTAGATCATAGGCAACCGCCATTCCTGCTCGTTTATTGATAAGTTTTTGCATGTCTTTCAAAGAAAGCTTGCCAGCCTTATCGACTTTTGGTTTTTTCGGCATTATGTCTCCTTTATAAAAGGAGAGGGGCTTGCGCCCCTCCCCCCGTTTTGCTACCTGTCGTTAACCGATTGCAGCAAATGCCTCATCAACAGAAGAGGTCTTTGGTGCGGCAGTTGGCTTCGCTCCATAGTGAACTCGGTCACCGCCACCATCAGGCATTAGATATCGATCAAGCACCTTTTGAACTTCGTCTGAAGACTTACGCTCAAAGATCTTGTGAACATCAATGTCATTACCCATCCACTCAGTGGACTTGGCATCATCATCGGACAAACCAGTCGGACGAGGACGCGCCTGAAGATTATCATAAACAACCCTGTCACCTTTGCCAAAGTTCTTATTGATGTAAGTAACCTTGAGATCAAACCCCTTCTTAGGATCGGTGACATCACCGTAATCCTCATCAAGAATAGTCTCAATGATAGCCCGGTATGCGGTCTTTGGGAAAGACCAGAGAACCGGACCACGCTCTTCCTTACCACGAATAATCGCTGCGGCGTAGTAACGCTGGGTCACAAACAACTTCTTTGCTTGATCCTGACTGTCAGGTGTTCCTTCACGGTATAGTGAAGTCGCAAACTCACAAACAGGACAATGATCTCCAAAGTTGCGCTTTGGACACATCACACCACCCCTATCAATGTTGTAGTGAAAGTGGAGTTCCTTAATAGGATCGCCATCTTCCGCAGGAAGGATACGAATGTTGTGTGTACCAACTTCAGGCTTCCAGAACAAATCATTGTTCTTTCCACCAGACTTTTTGCCATCAAGGGCTTCCAGTTTTGCTTTATACTTGCTAAAATCAATTGCCATAATAAAATTACTCCTTGCTAAATTATTGCTGTATTACTTGCTATAGTATACTATTGTTTTCCCTGTTTGTCAACAGTTTCTTGCAATAGTTTGTTTTGAACTGCGGTCGTTGAATTTCTGACATAAACTATCTCATTTTCAAACGGCACGCTGAACACTCTAACGGAAGTCTTTACGTCTTCCTCTTTGAATTCTTTAAAATTGTTTACTATCTCGTTATGAAGTTCTGTGTCTTCATTGATCCTCTTTTCAGGAATCCCGTAAAGCACCTCCCTCTCTCTTGTGAATAATAGATTACCAAGTTTTGTGACGTTTGTCAAGGAAAAATCACAATACGAAATAGAAGAAATTACTGCGTTCTTAATTTTTTGTTCGCTAATCTCAAACACAGGTTGTTGTGATGCGAGCCACTGAAAAGTCTGCCAATGTTGGGCACACGTTTCAGCCATTTGTTTTTTGTAACTTCCCAACAAAACTGCTGTAGAAACTTTCTTCACCTCCGCTAAATCAAAAACTGTGAACTCCTTAAACACATGTGAACGGGTTTTTTCTTGAAGAACTCCAAACACTAAGTTGTGTAGTTGTTGACCTGTCTCGCTCAGTGCTTCAAGGTCTGGTTGTAAATAAACAATGTCTACATTGCTTTTTACCAGAAATTGTAACACTTGTAAAGAAATAAGTGAAACAGGTTCTGCACCTGATACCACAAACGTTACATCATCTGCCACAGTGGACAAATACTTTTTTAAACCCTTGATTGGTTCTTCATACCTTTCGATGTCTTTAAACACGGGGATTTTAAACTCAGCATCCGTGTGTGCAAAAGTGTAAATCGAAAACTCTGGGTATTTTTGAAGGTAGTTGGCGAAATTTAACGCCACATCCCCTACTGCTACTATACTTCTCATTTAATTTCTCTCATTTCGCCGTAATTCTTGCCAAGGTTCATGTGAAGGTCGAACTTGTAATCATCGAAGTGTGAAAGGACAGAAACAATGTCATCGATTCTATCTTTTTCTCTTACATCAAAATCAAGAACCACACTATCGTGAATAAAGAAAGCAATGTTAGACTTTAAGCCCCATTCCTTTAGTTTTTCAGATAGTTTAGCGATGTTGATCAGGAATATATCGTTGAACGTGCTTTGCACAAGATAGTTTAGTGCTTTCTCCTCCCCCACTTCTATCTTTCTACCCAACGGATTGTTGATTCTACCGTTGAAATAGTATTTTTCAAGGATTTCCTGTCTACTAAATAGTTTTTCAAGAGCGTCATTCGTTTTTCTTGGGTCGTATAGCCAAGAGAAGAATGCCACTTTACTCTCATCTCTTGTTAGTTTACCATCAAATGCGTTTTTGTTAATCCATTCGTGGAGGTCTCCAGAGGGGATTGGGCGATCTGTTAGATAAAATAAAGTAGCGACTTCCGCAGAGACTACATCGAACTCAAGAAAAGCTGTTCTATAAGGCTCTATAACGGCTCGCATTTTTTTAGATAGAGTAAGTATAGGAAAACTATTAGGAAGCGTTGTGAGGCGACCTGTGCGCGTTCCAAACTGATTGTAGATAATACTCGGTTTGGTTTGTAACTTGCGGTACAAGTCACGACCTTTTTGGGTTGCGATTTGAAGACGCACGTTGCTTGCGTTTAGTTTTAGATTCTGGACACTAACGCTTTTGATTAGCCTTTCTGTTTTAATAATTGAAGCGTAGTTGTCTGGCTCTGGAAAGTTATTCAAGACGTGCTGTGTGATTTTATTTTTTATTTCTGCGTGTTGTTTGAGAAACCTGTGTGGAACCAACTCGTAAAAGCAAAAGTCCTCAATGGTCAAACCAACGTGGTAAAAAGACTTGAGCATCGCCTTCATACGGTTTGATGAGGCGTCCCATTCTGCTTTTAGGTCTTCTGGACAGATCTGATCTAGTTTTTTACCTGCGGTGTAAAGTTCTGCAAACTTAACGTGTTCTGGCAAATAGGTATGATAGTTCCAAGTCGCGGAGCCTTTGGTTGGGATTTGGTCAAAATGAAGTGCGCCGTCGTAATAAGACCCCACACAAGTTTCTTTATCGTCGAGTGTTTGAAAAATCATACAGTCAGTATACTATAGATTTACCGACTTGTCAAGCTAATGTATTCCTCGTGCGTCTTACACGGCATAAATCTACCATTTGGCATTTGGTGTGAGCCAACACAGCCGATCTTGCCAGCGAATTCATCTGCTTCAAAGGAATACTCAAACGAAGTAGTAGATGTTGCGCCGGATAACTGATAAAACAAAACGCTTGAATTCTTTGCTGGACCCACTAAAACCTCAACGAGTTCAGAGAACGAATACCTATTGACCTTTAGTTCTTCTCTGTAAGTTCTCAATACTTGTTTTAATTTTTGTTTGTCGGAGAAATTTTCATAGTAACGGATTGTCAAATACAAAATTTTCAAAAGGGCTTCGTTTTCTTTTTGGGCTGCTGCAAAGTCGGTGACTGGTGTTCTGTTTATTGTTATTTTTCTATAGGGTTTGCAGCCATCTGGAACTGTTTCCAAGTATTCGTATTTTGGTTCTGAAGTTGCAACTGCGTTGTAACCACCCACAAGATAGTCAACAAAAAACTTATAAGAGATTGGTGAAGCAGGATCGTAGTATCTTTTTAGAATACCGGCTGTGCCTATGTTGATTCCTGCGTCTTGACTTGCGTAAACTTGCATTGCTGGTGAATCTATGTTAGCCATGATTACCCAAGGCGTGTTTCTATTGACCAAAAATCCATGGCGCTCGGTTAACAACAAGTATCTTTTAAAGGCGATGTCTCCTGCAAAGATGGATTTTAACTCAATGTTATTTTTTTGGTTCTCGATAAACTCTATTTGTAGCCCGGTTGAGCTTGGATCGTTATTGCGCTCTAGAAAACCGGTGAACGTAAACGGAAAATTGTATTTAACAGATGCTAAGTAATCTTGGAAAACCGCAAGATAACTCGCGAAGTCCTTTACTTTTTTGTTTTTAAAGACGCTTGGCGACAAATTCTGAAATTGGGAAGTCATGAACTCATCGAAATCATTTACCGGATCTGTATAGGCAACCTTCGGAATTAGTGTGGTAAAAATAGAATTGTTTTCCCACTTGCCGTCTCTTATTCTTTTTTGTAAATCTGCGACCATTGCTTCATAAGCAACTGAAACAAAAGACAAAACCTTCTTGTCTCCAGATTTACCAAAAGGTTTCATTTTTTCCGATCGTGGATAAATCAAATTGTTTTTTGGGTCAACCATGCCGTATCTGTTTAAGCCATTGAAGTCTACAAAGTTTTGATTAAAAAATTCATTTGACAATTTATCATCATACTCAACTCTCAATTTGTATTGTTCGATTGTTGACATTATTTAGCCTCCGC
>TARA_R110002012_G_scaffold149731_1_pt1 | contig 14222 bp, 17 predicted proteins | sample TARA_R110002012 | Tara Oceans TARA_R110002012 (sample SAMEA4396515) | marine metagenome | biome: Westerlies Biome; feature: [DCM] deep chlorophyll maximum layer (ENVO:01000326); material: water (ENVO:00002006), including particulate matter (ENVO:01000060) such as... | depth 40 m
TAATTTTCATATAATGATATTTTTTCATTTATATCATTTATACGATCATCTATTTTATTTAATTCACTTCCATATTCATTAGCTATTTTACCCCCTTCAGGTTCAGCCTCCTGTTCCATGTCAATTAAAAGTTGATTTCTTCTTTCTTTTAATTCTTTTAGTTCTAGTTTTAAATCTATAGAATTAAAAAAGTCTATATTTCCGTGTTTATTTTTTAATTTTCTTTCTAATTCTAATTCTTTATTATATCTATCTCTAGAAGCTCTAGATCTAATTAACACAGGATCATTTATATCCCCACCTTTTGCATAAAAATCTAAATCTACAAGTTTCCATTTACCATTTACCTCTTCATAAACTAATGCTTCATATACCAATTCTAATATACCATATATGCTGTCAGTAAATGGACCTTTTTTGTCGGTTAAATTTTTAATTGTAACTGCGTCTTCGCCTTTAACTTTTTTTACATCAGACATATTAACGCCACCCTCTTCTAATTCTTGCATAACCATTCCAACTGGAAGCGGAAATTGAAACTTATATGTTTTGCCTTTAGTTGATTTAGCCTTTTTTACTTTTTTAATAGTCCAATATGCTTGTCCATCAAATTCATTTTCTTGATAATCCCTATCGTCATAATACATGTCTGATTCCTTTATAGAAAGCATAGTCATAGGACTACCATCATAATTTTGCGCACTAGTGTTGGAATATTCAAATCCACTTGGTAATGCTGGTGGGGTTTTACGCATCGCTTTAATTTCAGCGTCTCTTGGGTAACCGCGCTTATCATTGTAAGATACAGTTAATTTATAAGTACCGTCTTTGTTTTCTTGTACGTAATAGGAATAATAATAATCTTCAAAAGGCTCAAAATGATTATTTAAATTCTTAACCTGACCTCCTTTTGCATAATCTTCAAAACCAATAATATCTCTTTCATCTTCTATTTCATCAGTAGTACGCCCTTTAAGTAAAGAAATTCTTCTAGTATCTTCGTTGTCACTATCTAATCTAACGTAAAGCAGTTTATGAGGTAACCAACTATAATTATCCTCGTTAAAGTCTTTTAACTTTTTAGCTTTTTGGTATTCTAAAGAAGATAAGTAACTCTGTTTTAATAATCTTCCACCTTTAGCGAAATATTCATCTTCAATAACATAAATTGATTCTGAATCAAAACCACTAGAAAACGCGTAATCTTGTAACATGTCAAAATCTCTTATTGGTAAAACATAATAAGTGTCTGGACCGTTATTTATATATTTTAGATTTCTTGAAAGTAGATTATCACCTAAAAACATGTCATCTAGTTTTCCATCATCTATAGTAAATGCAATATCACCTATAGCCGCTCTTCCACCTACTGCGAAACCTTGAATCATATCTTCTGGAATTTCATAATTTTTACCGTCGTAATTAACAACATAAAATTTCTTATCTCCAGTAAGGCCATATTCTTTAAATTCTTTTATATCTTTAATTTCTAAATCTTTATCATACAACGTGCTAAAAGAAGTCATATAAGGAGTATTTGATACTCTAATTTTGTCACCTACATTTCTACCTGCTTGAATTTCATCAGGAAATCTATACCAATCAAAGCTAGTTGATTTTATAACATTACCGCTTCTAGGATCTGAACCAGAAAATAAATCATCAGTATCTCCACCTTTTGCGTAAGATGACTTTTCCGAATACAACGCATGTAAATTACCCCTATGAATAACCATGGCCTTTTTGCCTTGTCTTTGGTAATATTCAATCATCGATTGAGCTTCATCATCCCAGTTACGGTTTTTATCTTCATCGTAAATTTCAATTAAGCTTAGGTCTTGACCGAAATATTGTTTTGTTTTTTCAAAAGGGGTTATATCTCCACCTTTTGCGAAGTCATTTAACTCTATTAAAATAAAAGATTCACCACTTACATCCGGTGAAGGGTCTTCTAATTCTATATATTTAATGCTATATTTATGTAATAAATCCTTAGTTTTATGATATGGAATTACGTTTGAATAAAGAACTATTACTTCTTCATTATTATTATGTAATACCTTATCAGCTTTTTTTATTATTCTTGAATCAGCGTCTGACAAGTAATTAATTTCAACACCAATATTTTTTAATTTATTTATTAGTTCACTATTGGATTTCAAACTATTTTTTAAAGATTTACTAAAAACGCTTTTTATAAACTTTAAACTTCTTATTAAACCTTTTCTGCCTGTTATGTAATCTTGATAATTGTTTCCTGTTTGATCTATAGAATAAACTTCTGCAAAATCAATGTAATCATGCCCTTTTTTAGAATTGATATAAACTACTCTAGCTCCATCTTCATGTATACCTAATTTTATTGGTGATGTTATATCGATATAGCCATAATATTTACCTCTAGAAGTTTTTTCATAATTAGAACCTGGCCTTAAACCTTTTAAATTAATTTTTTGTAATAAATCATTAACTTCTTTAACTAGTGTTTCTATACTTTTTGGGAATTTACCACCTTTCGCGAAGTGATAATCTTCTTTTTGTGTCCAATTATAAAGTTCTTTTAAAGTAAAACCTTTTCTATATTGAGTTTCATTATTATAATATAAACCGTTAGATCTTTGTATTACATTATCAGACTTAACGTATTCCATAAATTCTTTAGGGAAAACAACACTACCTTTAGCTAATTTACCACCTTCATTAAGTATTCCACGAGATAATAAAGATGCTGTAATATCAGCGATATTAGATAAATCACCTTTACCTACATTAAGCTCTACTTTTAAAAAGTCATCACCTTTCTTTTCTTCAACTTTATATTCTACATTTTCAGCTTCACCACCTTTAGCTAATTTTTTTAAATTATTTAAAGAGCCATAAGGATATTTTTCATTTTCATACAACTCAAAATTAGAAATAAGTAAATCAGTATTGTAACCCATAGGATTAGCTATAGTACTTGTGTCTTCATATCTCAAAGGCTTATTTAAATTAATAAATAAACCGTTTCCAAAGTTGTCTGTTACTTTACCTTTATAACTTTTCCCATCAAAAACATATAAAACATCGTCTCCTATGCTAAAGCTACTTGCTTTTATTTTACCGCCTTTATCAAATAAAGCGGTTTCAGCTACTTCTTCAGCAATATCTGTTGTTACAGCTTTAGGTGTAGCTATTTTTTTAACTTCTTTTTTAATGTCTCCAGCTACACCACCTTTTGCTTTTCTTTGTTTAAATATAGCACTTGCTTTTTTCTGAGCTTCTCTATAAGTTATACCTTCTTCTTTCTTAATCTTAGAAGCTAACTTAGCATACTCACCTCTTTTATCTTTTTTAGTTTCGCCACCTTCAGCGAAACCAGTAGAAGTATCCGTAGGAGTCATATCTGTGTTTTCTGTTTCAGAGCAGTTAAACCTCCTGCCTTCAGATCTTGTTTGATTAAGTTCTGATAATATCTTACAAGGTGTCATTTTTTTACCATTAAAGCTATATTTCTTTTTACTAGCCATAACGTATTTATTAATAATACCTTCCCCTCCTTCTAATTTTATTTCTCCGCCTTTATTTTTCTTATCAGCATCGGACATAATAATATTATCTGACTCGTCGCAAGTAAACTTAACTCCATTACCATCTGTTTGATTTAAAAAAGAAGCAATTTGACAAGCTGTCATTTTATTACCTTCAAAATCATGAGTTTCTACGCTGTCCATTACAAGGTTGTTAATTATACCTTCACCACCTTCAACTTCTATTATATTACCACCTGGTCCTACTTCCATTTTTATACCGCCTTTAGCGTGAGAAGGTCCTTTAGTTAGTCCTCCTTTAGATTTCTTATCCATATTATACAACTTCTATGTTTTGTAGATTTAATTGAGACTTAAGATCTTTAAGCTCTTCCTCTAACAAGCCAATCCTTAAGGTGGCTGCTTGTTCTTCGTTTCTAGTTCTTTGTAATTGTTTTAATGTAAAAAGAGTACCAAGTACAATAGATATAACTGTTATACCACTTATAAAACCTTTCGAATCAGTTTCACTATGTGTTATAAAACCGGCTTTTGCTGCAGATGCGTTCATTTTTTTTATATAAGAAATTAGTATACTACGACAAATATAACTATAATTATTTTATTTGTAGTTTTATATGCTTTTGTTTTTGTTATAAAAACTTTTCATGTAATCTATAACGTTTATATTGTTTTTTAATATATAAGTATAAAATTTAATTAATATAGATTTTATATCATCAAGGTTATTAAGTTCTTTACCCTTGATTATACCAACTTTATATAAAGTATTGTAAGAGTGTTTATACATAATCACTTTATATTCAGAATCAAAATATTCTTCTTTATTTTCTGAAAACTCTTTTATTTCATCTTTAATAAAGTTAGTTGATATTCTTATTATTTCTTCTCTAGATAATTTTTTTTCTGGCTTATTGTTTTCTTTAAAATTCCTATATTTCTTATATATTGTGTTTCTATAACTTATATAAGCGTTTATAATATTAGATAAATAAATTGGACTTAAATATTGGTAGTGTTGATTATCTATTTCACTAAATTTACCCATTGAAGCCATTTTAACAGCTTTATCTAATTCTTCAAAAGTGAAGTTTTTAACTTCAGAGCAAAGAGTATTTACTAATAGTTTCCTTTGAATATCTTCTAATGGTTGCTTGATACCTAAGAATTTACTTATCGCTATTAAATAAACACCTAGCTTTTGTTTATCTTCGTTATTAAAACTACCGAAAGATTTTGGTTTGTTTAATATATAATGTAAAACCTCTTTCTCGGTTGTATTAATGTCTTTAGTAGGTATCGTTTGAAGCTCTGTTGATAGCTTTATTAAATTGCTCATCTTTATTATCTGTTATAGGTTGTGTAGTTTCGTTTAAATAATCTTCAAATTTATTTCCAAATAAAGTCATAGGCCTATAATATTTATGCATGTTTTTATCTCCTAACCATTTAGCTTTTACTCTAATTACATCATAAAAATCTGTTACCTCAAATCCTTCTTTCATTTTTTGTCTAATTAAAGATCTTATTTTTTTTCCTTTCAGTAAAAAACCTCTTTTACCGTAAGTTTGACAAGTTGAATTTAGGTAATAAATAACTTCATCTATTTTATTTTCATACTTGTTATTGTTATTAGTAATATGTTTTTCATACCAATAATCATAAGACAAAGGTTTTATATTTAATTCGTATTTATTTTTTATATAATACTTATTAAACTTTGTAGCTATAGCTTTAATTTCATCATAATTCATTTTATAACATGTTTTTTATATCCTCATTAGATATTTTATATCCTTTAGGATTTCTTTTTAATAACGAATTAGCTTTTTTTCTCCAGCTTTTCCAATTAAAAAAGTCTGAAGGTTCACAGTCTAATAAAACACATAATTTAAATAGAGTTACCATACTAAAACTTTTTCTATTTCCGTTTTTAATTTGAGACATATATGATTTAGCTAAAGGTATTTCAAATATCCTTGATGATTCTTTTAATAATTGTTGAGAATAACAGAAATTTTTAGGAAAAGTTATCTTCCTGTCTTTTTTAGATAATTTAAATTTTATCTTTTCTTTAGGTAAGTAATTAAATACTAGTTCTTTTTTTTCTTCCATGTTTGTTGTTTTAAAATTTACATCCTGATTTATAAAATTCTTCTAAATAAAAATCTAAAGTCTTTGATCTTACTCTTTCTTTTTCTTTTAATATTTGATATAATTTAATTACCCTTCTGTTAGGTACTACTTTATTATATCTTTTATATTCTTTTTTAAAATAAGGAAAACCCATAGCAGCTTTTTTCCCTAAACCATACATTTTATTAATGTTTAAGTTTTTATCTTCAAACTGTTTATTAGTTAAGTCTATAATTAATTGTTCGTCTTTACTATGAACAAACCAATGTGTTGTTTTTATATAATCATCTCCACATTTTATATCAATATTATTAATTAACTTTAAATTATAATTTGATTCATAACCACCTAAATAATAAAAAACAAATTGAGCTATAGGGAAGCAATAGAAAAAAGGAAAATCAACATTATAATACTGTTTAATTAAATTATAACTATCAGCGTGACTAGAACTAGGTCGGTTTAAGTTCTTTATACTTAATATTAAATCCTTATGTTTTTCTATCTTAGAATACAGATTATCAATATCAGTTATAATCATATAACTATGTTTAAAGCTTTTAAATCTTTAAAATCATTCCAATCCCTATATGAATCTATAGATTTAGAGTTTAATGTAGGTAATGGAGCTTCACCTGCTACACTAAAAAACCAGTCTCCTTTATTTCCATATTTATTCATATAGTCCCATCCTTTTGAATCATAACTAGGTTCACAATTAAATTTATCTGGTACTAAATCTGAAACACTATTAAAAGGTTTATGGTAAGTATAAAATTTAGCTCTGCCTAATTCTCCTTCTTGAATGTTTCTAGCAACAGCAACACAATTAAATTCAGTGTTAGGTAAAGCTATTTGTAATGATCTAGATAAAACACCTGTAGATATTACACTCCACATTGTTTTAGGGTGTTCTTTATCTTTAAAAAAATCATGAAAAGATTTAACCGCTCCAGCTATAACATCTGGATGTTGTAAACCTAATGGAATATAAGCAGCTCCTGTTTGCTCAGCGTATATTTTAGCTATTCGATTTGCGTTAGGCATAGCGGCTATTCTAATAAATATAGGTTTTGCACCGTATTCTATACATAAAGTTTGATGTGGGCTTGGTTCTTTAGAAGCTGGCATTATTAAAGTTAATTTCTTATTATACTTTTTACATAAATAAGATAAACTTATACCCGCAAATCCTCTTCTAGGTTGAACGTATACTAATTCGTCATTTTGTAAATTACTAACTAAAAACTCTCCCATTCTAGCTTTAGCACCAACGGGATTAGATTCAGATTCATCTATTACTTTAAAACCATTAACGTCTTTAACTATAAAATCTTTGAAAGAAGATTTAAAGTCTTTTGTTTTTTCAAGATAATCATTAAGTGTTTTTTCATAGTCATTAAAAAAAACGTCTTTATTATAGTTACCTGTCTGTTTGTTTTTAAACATTTTATTTAGCGTTTTTTTTATTTATACTATCTACGAATTCATAATACTTTTGTTCTCCGTAAATTTGTTTTAAAACAGAATTGTTTTTATACTCTATATTATTATTTTGTATAATATGATGTTTAGATTGATATTCATTAAAATACCTAACAACATCACATAACCTAGAGTCTTCAACACTATAAGGAGTAGAATTGTATCTATTAGCTAAAAATTGTATACAAGAGCTTTCAAAATCAAAGTTAGATACCCCTTTATTTTTATTAAATATTAAGTTAATACATCTCTTAGCGTTAGTACCTGCATATATCATTGAATTTGGATTTATTAATTCAGGATGATACTCAGCTATATCTGCCATTGTAGCTGACAAAACAAATGATTGTCTTTTATATCCTTTACTAATAAGATAGCTATTACAGTGATCAACGCACTCTATTATATCTCTTTTGGATTGTGTTATAAACGAGTAAAGTTCTTTTATTAGTTCTTCTACCTCCGTGAGGATAAAGTGCTTAAGGTGGCCACTATTTAGTTCTTTATATGATATTTGAGGTAATAAATAACCTTTACTATCAGTAAAAGGCCCACGGTGTCTTTTTAAAGATGCTAACCAAGATTCGTAATTAGTATCATTAACTAACATTCTTTCAACTAACCAGCAATTACCAAATCCATGTGTACCAAAAGGTAAAGTAGATTTTGGTTTATAATTAATACCTGATCCTGTAAGCCTAAATAAATAATATAGCATTATAGAATCAAATAATTTTATATTACCTAGGTCATTAAAAAAAATCCCATTATTTTTAGGATCTTTTTCTTTTTGTTTAATGGCTTCTAAAAAAGAACTAAAAGCAGCGTATCTTCTATCTAACATATCATAAATACGAACGTTAAATATTAGATCGTCATCTACTAATTTTTTTAATTCTATTTCTTCATACCCTTCTTCGTTAAACTCAAAATAATACTTCTGCATTAAATTACTTTTAACGTCATAGTCATCAATAGCTCTTAAAATTTCTTCATTAACAGTAAAATTATTTGAGTTTTCCATTAAAATAAGCTTAAGGTTGGTTTTTCTTTTTCTTTATTAATAAAGTTAAACATATAAGAACTAGGTGCTAAATGAACACTTTGTTTAGCTTCCATATGTTTAAAGTCTAATTCATCATTTTCGTTTTTCAAATTAGGCCATCTTAAAAATTCAATTCTTAATCTTAAGCACATTGAATATAAGTTTGAATTAATATAAGTTCTTACTTCGTTTCTTTCTTTCCAACTTCCCCAAAAAGGTTGATTGTCGTAATAACCTGTTTTTGGTATTTTTCTAGTTTCATTTTCAATAGGTAAAAGCTCTACTACCTGTATGTCAATATTGTTTTTAATAAGGTGTTTCAATTGTGTTTCTAAAAGAGATATAAGTGAATTACACTCTGACAATCTTTGATCTTCTTTATATCTTCTGCATAAATGATGCCTAACATCTATATTACCTATATATAATCTAATAGTTTTGTGATGTGATTGTACGTGATTATGAATTCCTTCACTTAATAAACCAAACATAGTTTTACCATCCATTCTTTTAATATCATAACCTTTATCATAAACTGAAATAGTATGGCTATCACCTAACACTAACTTATCAGAATGGTTTAAAGAAGATAGCACTTTAATGTATTTGTTTGGAATATTATAAGTTGTACCTAGTTTAGATTTATCTATTTTACGTTTTGTAATTAGTTCGTCATAGTTGGGAGTGAAGTCACCCCAAAAACATAATTTACCTTTGTAATTGTTTAATTGATTTAGTTTGTGTATTAACTTATCAGAAACACCACCAAATAAATTCCAAACACCTTGTTTAAAATTTACACCTTCATTAATATATATTATGTGATAATCATTCCAATTAGAATTATCGTTTAAAACATCTACTTCACCATACTTGTTTTTTAGCATTGTTAAATAAACGTGAGTCCACCCAGCGTTATGAGAACTCATTCTTACGCTGGGATTTTGAAGAATACCTACTAATCCTACTTTCATGTTTTTGGTTTTAAAAGTTATTACTGTATTTAATATTGTATTTCTATTTTCTTTTCATTAAAATATAGCATAGCATCTTTAGGATAAATAGAATCATATGTAGAATCACTTTTTTCAAATATCACATCGAAATCTGATAAATCTAATTCAATATCAAAATCATCTAAATCACCTTCTTTATTTGTATAATAATCTACATTTCCGAAAGCAAAAATAGAAGAAGCTGAAAGTATAACGCTTTTTATTCCATATTCTCTTGTTTCAAACTCAACTAAATATTCAATATTTAATAATAAATTAACTCCAGCTATATCTTCGGCTGTAAGTTTACGTTTCACCTGATCATTAGTTAACTTATCTGTAATATATTTTTCTTCTCCATATACAGATACTACTTTTGAATCTAATTGTATTTTAAATTTTTGGTTTGATAGCATAAATTAAAATTTTAGTTAAAATTATTTTAGATGTGTAAATGTAACAATTTATTGTTTACGAAAAAATAAACTGTTTATTATTTATTTAATGGCAACATATTCATCAAAAACATTTGATTATCACATTGTCAATAATATGAACGTCAAACTACTTTGATGTAAATTCATATTCATCATACCATTTTTTGAAAAACTCAGGATGTATATTAAAATCATTAGCTTCTCTTTGCCAATATTTATCAGCTTTTAACCAATCAACTCTTTTTTCGTAAAAATTCATAAAAATATCTACTAGATCTTTAATCTCATATCCTCCATATAAATTACTTAAATATCTTGTTGAAAAACGATCAAGATACGTGTGTTTAGCCTTGATAACAATTTTATCTATTTCTGGGTCATATACTGTTTCAACTTTTACAATTTTATCTAAACCTAGTTCATTTATTCTAGATTCTATTAAGTCAACTGCTTGAAGTAATCTTTTTTGAGTATTCATCTTTTGATATACCTGATTATGGATTCTCAGGATTTTCGTTTGGTTAAACTTGATTTGTATACTACAAATGTAACACTTTCTGGTTTATAAAAAAATAAACTAGTAGTTATTTTTGTATAAAATTACAATATGGTATTTTTAGCGTAAGATTTTTTTAAGAACTTCCATTTATTATAATTCTCATCTAATAATCTATCTGCATAATACATGCTTTTTATTTTATTGCTTTTACAATCAAACCAAGCTACACCTACTTCAGTTGATTCTATAAAATTACTAGTGTAAACTTTATAAGGAAAACCGTATTTTTCAAATATAGTTATTACTTTTTGTTGTTTACTTGGTTTTACGAAAGCGCAATCTGTAAGCCACATATAAAGATCATCACCTAATACCTTATAGACCTCCATCATTAAGTCTCTTACTTTACATATAATGGCCCAATAAAAAGGTGAATATCTTGAATTATATTCATTATCATAAGATTTACTTATTCTTTTACCATCTTTATAATGTTGTATAGAAGGCATTTTATTTAAAGCCCCAATAGAAACTAACAATCCTTTTTTTAAACCTGATTCAATACCTCTCTCATATAGTTCTTCATCTATAAAACCTAATAAATAAGCTGTCCTCCAATAACAAGAATTAAGATCTAAACAACAAACAGGTTTATCATGATAGTTGTCTATAGCTTTAGGATTAAACATTTGTATGTTTGGTGTTTCATTAGATTTAACTACGCCTTTTTTTTCTATATATTTATCTATTTGATTTCTTACGGAAGTTACGAAGTACGCTCCATCAACTTTACTTTTTAAATTATTACCAAAAAACCTATACCTAATTCCATCTTCAAATTCTACAATTCTTGACATACCTGAAGAAGTTACTTTAAAATTAGATTTTTGATCTATGTGAGTATCTAAAAATTTATGGAAGCTTTTTATACTACCACCTCTTATTGTAGTTTTGGTTTTATTACCCATTTAGTTTAGTAAATTTTTATTGGTTTTTTTATAAGATTTTAAAACTTGCCTGGTTATTTTGTCTAAGTGGCTTTCTTTTTTGTTTTTAGGAATATACTTTACTTTTTTACTAGATTTCATTTTAGGTATAATATTACCAAATTCTTTAGAAATATTTAAAACTTCAGATTTATCTAAATTTATATGTTGATGTAATACACATAATAAAAATTTATCAAACTCAAGGTATTTATATTTATCAAATAAAAGTTCGTCTGGGTTTAACAATTCTATTTTATTAAATACCCTTTCACCTTTAAATTTGCCCCAATCATGTATACTAGATAAACGTATAAGTTCTTCAACAAATTCATCATCTTTTTCTAATTTTATAAGTTCTATTAATTCACTCCTAGTTAATAGATCGTTTTGAATTAGATCTTCTATTTCATACTTTTCTTTTTCTTCTTCCATATTACTCTTCTTTTAATATTCCTTTATCTATTCCCCACTGTAATACATTACTCGCTAATTCACCTCTTTCTGGATACGTAGCTTGATCTAATACAATAGTATTAGTATATACATGAATTATTTCATAACGAGTCGTAGGTTCACCGTATTTAGGGTAAAAATCATAACGAATAATTTTAAAACCAGATTCTTCTTCTACTTTAAATAAAGCTTTTTCAAGCTGTAAATTAAAATAATGAACAGTAATAGTTTTACTATTTTTTCTACCAAATGTATTTTCTTTTTCCATATACATATATAAAAAAAAAGGGGGTATTAACCCCCCTTATTAATTTAGACTGTTACTAATCTTGATTTCTTTTCAGTAGCATAGTTACTTAGATAATCGAAAGCTTCTTTATTAGCTTTATATCCTCTACCTACCATAAGATTATTAATATCTTTAACCTTAGTATCTTTGTGATTAGTAAAGTAAGTAACACCATTAAATAAGCCCCAAATACTATCACCTTTAGCGTTTAATTCATGAACAATAGAATTATTATAATTTACTAACTTATTAGTCATTCTAGTTGAGATCTTAGACTTATCACCATCTTGAGAAGCTATAGCTTTATAAGCGTCTTTCATAATAATCTTCTTAAGAGTATCTTTAACGTGAGGAGTTGTTTTAACTTCACTCATAATTTTATAAGTGTCCATAATCATCTTCTCACCCATCATAGCGTTTTTAAATTCAGTTGCAACTATAGCTAATTTTTCAGAAGCAGTTGCTGTATGTCTGATCTTAGTAAGATCTTTCATAGCCATATGGAACATATTAGAACAAGAAACAACAGTGTTTGTAGCGCCAAAACCAATACAGTTTCTGTTATTATGACCATTAAGAGTAGTAATGTTTCTTTTTAACACTTCATCATTTACATATCCATCAGGTAAAGCAAGTTGATAATAAACTTTATCTCCTTTTTTACCTAGTATTCCACCAGATATTTGTTTAGAAGCAAACTCTCCACCAAATTCATTTTGTATAGTAACTAGTATTGAAGCTAATTCTTCGTTTTGCATAACAGTGTATCTATCACCTACAGAACAAAAGAATTGACCATTGTCATCTCTATGTAAATTATAAGAAGATGTTTGAACTTGCTCTCCATTGATAATTGAGAAAGCTGGGTACTTAGAAACAGTAAAATTAGTTTCTGTTGAATTTAATACGTTTTCTACAGTATTCATTTTTGAAATACCTGCTTATGTATTGACAGGGTTTTGATTAGTTAAACTTGATTTGTATACTACAAATGTAACCAATTCCTGTTTACAAAAAAATAAACAACTAATTATTTTGCATTTTTTTTGCGTAGTATCTTAAAAAGGTAGGTCTTCTTGCTCTGCGGGTTCTACTTTTTGGCTAACAGGGGTTGAACCTTGTTCTATTTCATATTTATAAACAACAACATTAGTGTAGTACTTACCATTATATTCATTTCCTTTAAGATCAAACAAAACATTTAATACATCACCTTCTGTTACTTCATTTATAATACTATCCGCTATCTTCTTGAAAGCTTCACATTTTATAAACTGAGAATATTCACCTTCAGTTTGTATAACTAAGTCTACTTTTCTGAAATCGTTTTTGAATTCTTTTAATTCACCGACTTCGACTACTTTTCCTTTTAATTCATATCCCATAATTGGTTTTATATTTAGTTACTAATTTATTAGTACGCCTGATAGGAGTCGAACCTATAACCTACGCCTTAGAAGGGCGTTGCTCTATCCAGTTGAGCTACAGGCGCAAAAAATAAAGACCAGGTACAAAAGGCTTATGACTACCTTGAATTGAGAAATTCATTATAAACCTGGCCTTTAAAATTACTTATTTATTTTAACATAGTTACGTTTACTTTAACTTTATCTGTATAACTATCATCATTAGGATCACCTAATTTTTCTTTTGTTTGTTGCAAAGCTTTTTTAACTTGTTTAGTTAAATTAGCTTCTATCATAAATTCTTTATCATCATATTCTTCCCACCAATCTTCTACAGTTAGATCTTCATCTACTATTTCTTTATAATCAGGCGTCTCGTATCCACCTACAATTATCTCCTTTACATTGTAATCATCTGGTACGAAGTTAGGTAATGTAAACTCACCTAATGGCTCTATACCATCTTTAGATGTAATATATACATTAGCTGTATTACCTTCAAATTCTACATTACCTACTATTATATTCATTACAAAGTTTTTTTCCATAATTATTGTTTTGTAGAATTAATACGAATTTGTTCTATTCTGGCTGGTATAACAAATACTTTGTTACAAGTATCACAACACTCACCTTTCGCATATGGCCAAGCGTTATTACCAAAATGCCATGTATTACTTAAATTAGATATATCTGATGTGTCTACTATTTCACCTTCACATATAGTACAAACATTATTTCCAGATCTATTAGATTTAACCATTTCACAAGTTAGATAAATCAATTCCTTATCTAGTGTAGTTTGTGTACCTGATTCTTGTAATAAGAATTCAAGTTGACTATCATCTAGGCCATTAATAAAATCGACCATATTTTTAATTTTTCCTTTCATGTTTATGTGGTTTTTTATATTTAGTTAAACTTGATTTGTTCTGTAAATATACAAAACTCCTGTTTA
>TARA_R110002012_G_scaffold171134_1_pt1 | contig 14220 bp, 14 predicted proteins | sample TARA_R110002012 | Tara Oceans TARA_R110002012 (sample SAMEA4396515) | marine metagenome | biome: Westerlies Biome; feature: [DCM] deep chlorophyll maximum layer (ENVO:01000326); material: water (ENVO:00002006), including particulate matter (ENVO:01000060) such as... | depth 40 m
TCGCGTGTTCGAATACAGCGGCGTGCCCCCTTTCCGAGAAACCCAGCACTACGTCACTGTCATCCCTGAACGCTACAATCTCTATCTCAGCCGCATCGGCGGTATCGAAGCCCTGGGCACGATCGATCCAGCGCTACTGGCCAATGCCAATCTCTCGATCACGGGGCACGGCGTTGCTTTCTACGGAAACAACTCCCCTGCTGCGATCCGCCAGGCCGCCCTGCGCATTCGCGATATCGTGGAGCGAATTTCTACGACCGAGGACGTGCAAGAAAGTGTCGCGCTCAACACCTATGCACGCGCTGAACTCGTGCGCCTCGTCGCGGCCCGCATTCGCCTGCAAGCAACAAGGACCCGCGTCTTGAGTGCGGAAGAACTGGCCCAAGCCTCAGCTCGGATGGCCGAAAGCGACTTTATGAATTTCACAATCGAGGAGATAGACTGATGCCAAGATCAAACTGGCTTTTGAGGACTGCTTTGGTTGGTACCCTTGCTATGGGACTCCAGGCGGCTTCTCCTTCCTCAGCAATCGCCCAAGGTGTCCCCGTTGTCGACACCCAAAACATTGCGCAGAACATCCAGCAACTGCGGCAGATGATCGAAGACGAAATCCTGCAAAACGAGCAGCTGACCCAGTTGCGCGAACAACTCGCCACACTCACCGAACAACTTGCGGAACTGCAACGCACCTATGAGGCCCTGACCCGTCTTGCCGAACTGCCGGAAATAATCCGTACTCAAATGGAGGACGAGCTCAACGGCCTCCTCGACCAAGAATTCGGCGATATCATCGCAACCATCGAGGCCATCAAGAATGGGGACTTCTCGGGCCTGTCAGGGTCGGGCGCAGGCGAGATCGAAACCCAGATGGACCGCGTTCTGGCCGATCTTGGGTTTGATGACGATACGCTTTCAGAGATGGCCAGCAGCGGGAACGCGAGCGCCAACCGGATTGCGACCCAAGCCACAACGGGCGCGCTGGTCTCGGCCGCAGCACAAAACAGCTACGGCGATGCAGGCCAATCACTTGAGCGCGTTGACCGTCTGGTTGGGATGATCGACGACATGGATGAGTTGAAGGAAAGCGTTGATCTCAACACGCGCGTGACCGCAGAACTAGCGATTGCGCTTGTTGCCATGTGGCAGCTTGAAGCGATCCAGACGGTTGGGGACGGCACGGGCGGCGTGATTGATGCCGCCACCATCGCCGAAGAACAGCGGTTCATGGATTTCACCTTGCCTGATCTCAGTGCTGATTAAGGTGTGATGCGTGGTGAGTGAACAAGAAATTATTGAAGAAGAACTGGTCTACGGCGCGCTGCGTCGCGAACGTCTTTGGCAACGTCTTGGCTTGATTGGCCTCATCTTTGGCATTCTTGGGTGTCTGAGTGCTGCCGCCGTCGCAATCCTCGATGTCGATCCTCCGCCCGTCGTTGTCCCTTACGACCCATCGACTGGCTTTGCACTGCCAGAAGCCTCAGTCGGAGCAACGACGGTCACAGAGAACCAAGCCATCATTGAGGCGGAAGTCTTCCGCTATATCAATGACCGCGAGGTCTATAACCAACTCGACAATGATGTGCGGGTCAGAAGTGTACTGCGCCGCTCTGATGGCGCGGCCGAAGCTTCTCTGCGCCAAATCTGGAACAGTGCAAATGCGGATTATCCGCCAACGCTTTATGGCACAAGTGGCCGGTTGGATGTCGAAGTCCTCAGCATCAACCGGATCGGCATCAATCGCGCCACGGTCCGTCTGCGCAAGCGCCTCAACTCTATCAACGGCGTCCAAACTGGTCTCTTCACCGCCACCCTTCTCTTTGAGTTCCGCCCTGAGGCCAGCCGTTCCATCGATCAGGTTTGGACCAATCCCTTTGGCTTCACCGTGCTGGAATATTCCATCCGTTCCGACAGATTGGAGAACTAATGCTCTTCTGGAATTCACTACAAAATTACTCGTTGCTAATGTCCCGAGAGCGCGCTGCGCGGCAGGGTATTGGCAACACTACGCATTTCCGAAACGCATGTTTGTACCGAGTATCCTTCGTAGCACTTCTACTCTTGCTCCTTCCCAGCCATACCTTTGCCGAGGCCATCCCACGTGGCGGACCCAATGACAGTCGCGTTCGATTGGCGACATATCAAGAAGCGCAGGTCTATCGACTCAACGTCTCCCTCACACATGTGACAACGGTGGAGTTCGGTGAGGGCGAAAGTATCCGCTCCATTATTGCAGGCGACACTGAGGGCTTTGAGATCGACGGTGTTCCCGGCGGTCAGGCCTTCGCGATCAAACCTGTCGCACGCGGCGTCCATACCAACGTGACCGTCTATACCAACCGCCGCAGTTATTATTTCAACGTGCAAGAGACACAAAGCCCCACCTTCTATGTGGTCCAGTTTCGCTATCCTGATGATGAGGCGAGGCCTACTCGCGCAATTGCCCAGCAAGCCCCCAACTATAACTATGGGGCGAGCTCACAGTCCGAGTTCACCCCGACGCGCGTTTGGGATGATGGGACGTTTACGTATTTTGCGTTTCCCCGAAATGCGCCGGTGCCAGCCATCTTCCGATACTCCAGCGGCCGCGAGCGCACGGTAAACACGCAGGCCGTCGAGGACGGTGTGATCCGCGTCTCAGGCGTGAACACGCAGTGGGTGCTGCGTCTCGGGGATGAGCTAGTCTGCATTCAAGCAACCCCACCAGCAGGGGCGTCATCATGAGCGATACAGGGGACGCAGAGCTGGAGAAACGCCTCGCCGCACTAGAAAAGGGCGGAAATCGCGGGGGTTCACCTACGGCTAGACGCTCGCCCCTTCTTGCCCTCATCGTCGTCGCACTCCTTGGTGCAGGTGGCGCCGTTCTCTACATGGTCTCCGGACCAGATGAAGAAACGGCTCTGCCAACAGCCACACCTGATGTGTTTCAAAATGAGGGTGACGGCTTTGGTGCAATCGAGGCCATACCTCCACCCCCTGCCCCGGAAACGCAAATTGTCGTCGCCCCGGCTGCGCCGAATGAGCCCAACGCGGAGCTCCTCGCGCAACTTGCTGCCCTTCAGGCCCAGATCGAGGAATTGCGCAACGCTCCGGAACCAGTGGTAGAAGAAGACACGGCTGCTGCGGACGCCATTGATGGGCTCACAGCTCAGATCGCGGCCTTGCAAACTGCGTCCCAAGCAGCCCAACAGCTGTTTCAGGACGAATTGGCGGCACGAGACCGCGAGCTGGAACAAATCCGTATGGACTTGGAGTTGGCCCAACTTGAGGCCAATCGGCCAGTGCCTGCGCCGGGTCCTATCGGACCGTCCGAGGAAGACCTCCTTGCGCGGGAGGCAGAACGGTCGCGCCGTGAAGAGGAAGCACGCCGCATGGCTGATCTTGAGCGTCGCGCAGCAGAAGAACGCGCGTTTCAGGATCGCCGCGTTACCTCCCCTACAATTGCATTTGGCGGAACATCAGGCGCGAATGAGACACCGCTTACCGAGCGCACATTTGGCGAAGTGACTGACTTTGTTCTTAACGGCGCGTTACCGACCTCCGTTACGCAAGCACAGGTGATTGCCAACCCTTCAAACACCATCATTCAAGGCACGATGATTCAGGCTGTCATGGAAACCGCACTCGACAGCTCCCTGCCCGGCCAGGTCCGCGCGGTCGTCTCAGAGGATGTCTTCAGCTTTGACGGATCGCGCCTTCTTATCCCACGCGGGTCGCGGCTGATCGGGCGCTATCGCTCGGGGCTAGATATTGCACAGCAGCGCGTCACCATCGCTTGGGATCGAATAATTCTTCCAGACAATCAAACCATTCAGATCAGTTCCTTTGGTGGAGATGAATTGGGACGCTCCGGCGTCACTGGTTTTGTCGACACCCGCTTTGCGGAACGCTTTGGCTCAGCAGCTCTGATTTCGCTCATCTCGGCGGCCCCGAGTGCGGCGGCAGCCTCTGTAGATGACGAAGCCACAGCAGGTGTTCTTGAGGATGTTGGCGATGATCTGGCCGATGCTACTGACAGCGTGATCAGCGACTATCTCTCCATCGGTCCCGTTATCTACGTCGACCAAGGTGCCCGCGTCACCGTCATGGTCGACCGCGATCTAGAGATATTTTGATCCTATGTCGCTGAGCTATCTTCAAACCTCACTTGATAAGCTAGACGCCGCGTCCCGCGACGATGTCATCGAGATTTGTATCAATCCGGACGGCACCTGCTGGGGTGAATTCCAAGGCGATCACTTCATGCGTTTGCTGGATCAGCGGCTATCGGAGACTGCCATTAAAGATCTGGGCAATCAGATTGCCTCCAGCGCAAACACCACCTTGAGCAAGGACAGGCCAATTGTGTCGGTCTCGATTGCCTACAAAGACCGCCCGATCCGCGCGCAGGTTATCACGCCGCCTGCTGTCATGTCGGCCATGTCGATCAGCTTGCGGTTCTTCTCAAGCCTTTCTCTCGATAAAATTGAGCTGTCGTTTCTGTTTGGCAAGGAGCGCAAACTCGAAGAACTGCGGCAGGAGAAAACCCAACAATTGCGCGCAGTCGTGGCATCCGGCGTGATCGACGATGCGCTGGCCTTTTGCGTTGAGAATAGGCTCAACATGATCGTCTCGGGTGGTACGTCGACAGGCAAAACCGTGGCAGCCCGCAAAATTCTCTCCCATGTCAGCGCGCAAGAGCGGATCATTACGATCGAGGAGGCCGCCGAGCTTCTGCCCGCTCAACCAAACGTGGTGACGCTTATCGCCAATCGCGATGCAGCGTTCCAAACCGCAGACGTGCTTCTCACGGCGACGCTCCGCATGCGGCCGGATCGGATTATTCTCGGCGAGGTGCGCGGCAAAGAGGCCATGACCTTCCTGGAGGCCATCAACACGGGTCACGGCGGATCAATGACCACGCTACATGCCGAAACCCCGCAACTGGCGGTGCAGAGATTAGCGATCGCGGCCCTCAAAACAGAAATCCCGATGACCTATGCGGACATGGTTCGATACATCGAAAATTCCATCGACGTAATTATCCAAACCGGGCGTCACAATGGCGCGCGCGGCATCACAGAATTCTACCTCCCCGGCCAAGAACAGATTGGAGCATTGGCATGACAACCTATGAATACGAGATCCTGTCGTTCCCGATGGATCGTAAAAACAGCCTGATCGAAATGCAGGCAGCATTGAATGCGAAGGGCCAGATCGGGTGGGAGGTCGTCTCAATCAGTTCGTCCGAATTTGCCAATATCGGGCACACGGCTTTCCTGAAACGTGAGTCTTCCGAATGCGCAGATGTTGGAGGCCAAGGGTGAAGCATCGTATTGTCCGTCTAACTTGGCTCACGATTGTTCTGGGCCTGATTGCGCCACCCTTGCTGGCGGAACGCAATCTGATCCCCAGTCTCGAGGGCATTCCGGATGTCTGCTCTGAGCGCCCAAACGAGCCCGATTGGATGGAAAACATGGCGCTGCGAGACGCCTACCAACGCGTCTTGGTCCAGGACATCTATCGAGCACAGAACATGGGGCGGGTCGTAGACACAGGTTCCTGCGACTGCGCCACACGCTTCCCAACTTGGGACGAAGCCGAAGTCACCTTCCGAGAGAACCATGCGGATGCGGACCGTTCAGACATGCTGCAAGCCTCGGACATCTACAACCGCCGCGCAAATGAACTTCGATCTCAGGCCAAAGCGATCTGCGAAGCCGCAGGCAATTGGTAGGGACATCCTGAAATGAGCGTTGTCACCTACTTCGTTGAAACCTCCCAAGGCTATCTCGACACCGCCGCCGAGACACAGTTCGGATCTGTTGCCGCAACGGTGGGGACGCTTCTCGTCCTTGGAACTACGGTTGTCGTAATCTTCGTGTTCCTGAACATGATCTATCAGTACAAGGCGATGGACGGGCGAACGGCGTTCTGGCTAGCGGTCAAGATCGGACTCATCGGGATATTTGCGACCAATTGGGTGCAGTTCAACGCGCTGTCGTCAGCGATCCTGAACGGGATCGACAGTATAGCCGGCGCGCTTGTCGCATCCGTGGGCGGCGGCGTTCCCGGCCCCTCCGGCACCTTCGCAGAAGAGTTTGACCGGCTGATCGCAGAGCTTGGGGAATATCTGAATGCAGCAGGGTCAGAGTTAAACTGGATGGCGGGGGCCATGCTCGATATCGTTGGCGTGTTGATGCTGTCGCTATTGGGCGGGCTGGCTGCGTTTATCTTAGTCGCGTCGCGTCTGATGATCGCCCTGCTCATTGGAATCGCGCCTGTGATGATTTTCCTGACACTGTTTGATGTAACAAAAGACTACTTTGCGCGGTGGCTATCGGCGCTGATCTCTTTCGCGATATATCCGATTGTGGTGGCTGGTGTGTTTGCCACAATCACTGGCGTGTCTTCTGCACTTATTGGCGAACTGGGCGATCCTGAGGGTGCCACCAATATCGGTGCGCTGATTCCGTTCTTTATGATGGTGTTGATGGCCAAAGGGTTCATCGTCGCGACGCCGTTTATTGTGAGGGCAATTTCCGGCAACATCATGATGCCAGCCTTATCTGGCGGCATGGCCGGAAGCTATGGGTTTGCACGAGCCGCCATGGGTAATCAGCAAGCCTACAATCGCTATCTTGTAGGGGGCGCCAGCGGGGCCGAATACGCCGCACTCAGAGCGCGTCAGATGTTTGGGGTGCAACAAATGCCTTATCGGCCGGGAATGGCCAATGTGACACCCACAGGGGGCAATCCATCGACGGGGACTGGATCGCAAATGCTGGCGCAGCTGGCGAGGCTTGGCAGATTGGGGAGACGATGAGCATGTCGGACCCAGACGCGGAAATCGTAATAAAGGAGCAGGCCGACCTATGGGCCATGTCGCATGGGTTTTCTGATGTAGACGAAATGAAGCAGTGGGGCGAGCAAATGGAACGTGAGCGACTTGCAAAACTTGAATTAAAAAAGGTGACCGGGAATGAACCAGAGTAGAGTAGCAGATCGGCTGGGTGGCTTTATCATCGGGCTTCCAACAGTGGCATTTCCCATATGGATAGCGGGTTGGTCGCCGTGGCTGGGCGTAATTACGACGACCCTGTTCTTGGTTGGAGCCGTGTCATACGTTTGCGGCGCTACGCCTAAATGGTTTCAACATGGCACTGCGAAGTGAGCGCAGCTAGACAACACCTTCCGATGACGCGTTTAACTCAATGTGTTGCTTACATGGGGTTCTGTTTAACACGTTGACCCTCTCGTGTCATATGAACGGATAATCTTTGACTGACTGGCAAGCAGCTGCCGCACCTTTCAAGAAATCGTGCAATATAGGCTGTTCTGGTAGGGGCAGGACTAAACGTTAGTGAAACCCGCCGTTCGTGCATGATGCAGCGAAAGAGGAAAATGAGCCCTCTTTACCAATTTTCTGCAATGCAGCTAATGTCTGCCAACACGGACAGCCAAAAACCTTCAACAACTGCTTGGGTTTTACACGGGGTTTGTGGCGGCGCAAAAACGACCTTTTTTAAGCCGTTACAAAAAGGAGCATTTCTGGAATGCCACCAAAGTTCGTTTATCGGCATTACAGGTAGCCCTGTTCCACCTTACGCTTTGCTACCTCTGACAGAGCATCAACCGCTAGTCCCTCGTGGCGTCATTGCAAGATTTGTTCGTTGAGTAACGCTAAGGGTTAAGGTGATTTAATTAGCCTTGAGATATCACGCACGGCTCCTTTCGCGGCACTGGTAGTCAAAGCCGCATAGGCTTGCAGTGCCTTGGACACTTTACGCTTGCGCAGCACTGCCGGATGCCAGCCGGTTACATCTTGTGTGGCGCGGCGGGCAACCAAAGTTGCACCATCGACGGCTAGGTGGATCGAACGGTTTGGGATGTCGATCTCGATCTTGTCGCCATTTTTTACCAGCCCGATGGTGCCACCTTCTGCTGCTTCGGGCGAGACATGCCCAATAGATAGACCGGAGGTGCCGCCAGAGAAGCGACCATCGGTTAGCAAGGCGCAGGCCTTTCCCAAGCCTTTGGATTTCAAATAAGACGTGGGATACAGCATTTCCTGCATGCCAGGCCCGCCGCGCGGCCCCTCGTAGCGGATCACAACCACGGCACCCTCCTTGACCTTGCCGGTCAGGATGTCGCTGATGGCGGATTCCTGGCTCTCGCAGACATGAGCGGTGCCTATAAATTTCAGGATCGAGGCATCGACCCCAGCCGTTTTCACAATACAGCCTTCTGCCGCGATGTTGCCAAACAGGACCGCAAGGCCGCCATCCTCGCTGAAGGCATGGGCCTTGGACCTGATCACGCCCTTTTCACGGTCCTTGTCCAATTTCTTGAACCGGTTTTCCGTGCTGAAGGCCTGCGTGGTGCGCACGCCCCCAGGGGCCGCTTTGAACAGGCTCTCGGCCTCAGGGTTATTGGCAACCTTGATGTCCCACTGCGCGATCGCTTTGCCCATCGTCATAGAATGCACAGTGCTGCAGTCGTCGTTCAACAACCCGGCCCGCGACAGCTCTCCCAAGATAGAGAAGATGCCACCGGCGCGATGCACGTCTTCCATGTGGACGTTGGCGATGTTCGGCGAGACCTTACACAGACAGGGTACCTGGCGTGATAGACGATCGATGTCGTCCATCGTGAAATTGACCTCGCCCTCGCTGGCGATGGCCAGCAGGTGCAGCACAGTATTTGTCGATCCGCCCATCGCGATATCTAGGCTCATCGCATTCTCGAATGCCTCAAACCTAGCAATCTCGCGCGGCAGCAAGCCTTTTTCCTCAGCCTCGTAGTGGCGCTTGGTAATATCGACGATGCAGCGACCGGCCTCCAAGAACAGGGATTTGCGGTCAGCATGGGTGGCCAGCGTGGACCCGTTTCCGGGCAGCGCCAGACCCAGTGCCTCGGCCAGGCAGTTCATTGAATTGGCGGTGAACATACCGGAACACGATCCACAGGTTGGGCAGGCGTTTTCCTCGATGTTCTGGACCTGCGCGTCGGTCAGCGTCTCACTGGCGGCTGCGACCATCGCATCGACCAGGTCAATCTTGGTCATCTCAAGGTCCGCGATGTCGATCTTACCAGCCTCCATCGGGCCACCGGACACGAAAATCACGGGGATGTTCAATCGCATCGCGGCCATCATCATGCCTGGCGTGATCTTATCGCAATTGGAAATGCAAACCATCGCGTCGGCGCAATGGGCGTTGACCATGTACTCCACGCTGTCGGCGATGATCTCTCGCGAGGGGAGTGAATACAGCATCCCGTCATGGCCCATCGCGATACCATCATCGACGGCGATCGTGTTGAACTCTTTCGCGACCCCCCCGGCCTTTTCGACCTCTCTAGCGACAAGCTGGCCCAGATCCTTCAGGTGGACGTGGCCGGGAACGAACTGGGTAAAACTGTTGACAATGGCGATGATAGGTTTGCCAAAATCGCCGTCGGTCATCCCTGTCGCGCGCCAAAGACCACGGGCACCCGCCATATTTCGGCCATGTGTACTTGTTCTCGAACGATAGTGAGGCATCTTTTCCACCTTAGACAAACTATGCTCAGTGTACGTCCGTAACGCGAGGAAGAAAATGGGCCAATCACCCAGTATCGTCCGGTCACTGGCGTTTGCGTCTAGGTGGCTTGTAGCGTGGCTGGTCAGCCCTATCGTAGATCGTGCCACCTGTCTGATCTGGTCGGACACTTACACCCTCCCAAAAGCGACCGTTTTTGGCATGACTCCAAGGTCCGCTGTGCGGACTTTGCCGCCGTTTGCTTCGCAGCGAGTGCTCGCGCAGCATTCCCATGCGAACGCAGCACAGGACTTTCAGCGGTGCAGCAATTTGCACCAAACCTGCCATTGGATCGTGTAACGCCGGATGGAATCCAAAACGACATTTCGCTGCGGCTTGCCCCAACAATCAAGGCGGTGGGACTTTGCTCCCGTTGGCTACGGCTGCATGAATGGCTGCTTTAAAGGAAAAGAGGCATGGGATGCCTCTTGTGGCGTCCGGTGAAGATTGGAACCTAGGGAAAAGTTAAGTGATTGATATAGAATCAATTTGTTCAGGTTGTCCTAAATGAATTGGAGCCTATTTCGGGCAAGACTGGAACCCGCCATTTTGTAGTCAAATTCCATCTAAGATTTTATGCCGTTGACCAAGGTCCATATGAATAGCCCCTAGTTTCCTAGACACCTTCTTGGTTCACATTGCGCTGTCTGTTTTCGAAGTCGCACCATCTGCGCTTCTGTAAGCCAATAAAGATTGCTCATCTGTCCCCCAAATCATTGGGGTTCGTGAATCATGACACCAACCCAGCATCAAGTCGATTAATGGGTCCTGAACCTAGAAATCCCTCTTCGGAGGAGCTCGACGGCGCGCATCGCCACTTGCCTGCGTTCGGTCGTTGGGCCAGAGTGAACCGCTCCGCCAATCATACGCAACAGCAACACGATATCAGAGGGGGCAATGTCGGGGTCGACGCTCTTGTCTTGCTTTGCAATGGCCAGCGGTGTCTCAAATATCCCGACCAACTTTTTGTGACGGATCGCCAATTGGTCGCTGTCGATATCTGCCGCATCCCAAATGGCGTGGCTCACTTCATTTTCCACCACTTTGACGGCAGCCTCTGCCAGAAGGTCCCAAAAGTCATCAGAATGAAGGTCGAGTTCATCAAGAGCCTCATCGACAAGGGCTAGAAACAACGCTTGTCGATTTGGGAAGTTTCGATAAAGCGTGGCGCGGCCGACATTCGCGCGTTCGCGGACAAGTTCCAACGGAGCCGTGACACCAAATTCAGAAAATACAAGCTTAGCGGCGGCCAATAGGCGTTCGCGGTTTTTTTGCGCATCAGGGCGTTGTTTCATTGGGCGCGGGTGCTCCTATAATTCTAACGCAGATACGGACAAAAGTGTCCATTTGTCAATTGACAAATGGACACTTTTGTCCGTATTGGGCTGAGAGGAATGAGTACAACGTGATTTCCGTGAAAAAGCACAATGCCCAAGAGCGATGAGCGTTTAGAAAGCCTGAGACATGTCAAATGAGACCTCCCCACCCCCGTCAAACCCCAGCAAACCAGTAGCGCAGGATATGCCCACTGACACTGGGCCAGAAATTGCAGAACCCGAAAGCAAGAAACCGATTTTTCTAGTGCTGGCCATAGTCTTGGTTCTCTTGTCGGGGATCGTGACGTGGACTGTTGCCTCGGATCATTATGCACCGGGCAGTTCGCGGGGGATCGTTTCAGCCAGCGTTGTGCAAGTAGCACCACGCGTTTCCGGGCGGATTATTGCGATTGAAGTACATGACAATGCCATTCTGGACACGGGGGATGCGATGTTTCGCATTGATCCCAGACCGTTTGAATTGGCGGTAGAACGGGCGCAGGCGTCTTTGGCACAGGTGGTGCAGGGGGTTGATGCGTCAAGCGCGCAAATCGAGGCGGCCCAGGCCCAGATTGCCCAAGCGCGCGCCAATGCAGACACGGCCCGAACCAGCGCAGAACGCTCTGCCGCCCTTTTTGAACGGGGCATCGTTTCGGGTGCGGCGCGTGATCAGGCGCAGGCAAACCTTGCCGCCGCTGAGGCAGCACTGCATGCCGCTCAGGCCACTGCCGAAAGCGCGCGGTTACAGCTTGGAGCCGCCGGCGAGGGTAATCCACAAATTCGCGCCGCCGAACTCGCTTTGGAAGTGGCGGAATATGACTTGCTAAGCACAGTGGCGCGCGCGCCCGGCCCCGGCGTTGTGACCAATGTGCACTTGGGGCTGGGGCAGTTTGTTGGTACAGGGTCGCCGACCATGACTTTTATCGACGGCGAAGCAGTCTGGATCACGGCGGACTTGCGTGAAAACCAGCTTGTTAATGTGCAGCCAAATGATCGAGTTACGTTGGTGTTTGATGCGATACCAGGGCAGATTTTTGAAGGCCATGTTGAAAGCCTTGGCTGGGGGATAAATCCCGGTCGCTCTGAGGTTGGCGGCCTGCCGGTCAACACCCCAATCAGCCAGTGGTTTGAGCCAGCGCGCAAAATGCCGGTTCGGATTGTGCTTGAAGGAACCACTCATACTTGGCCGCGGCAAGCCCGTTTGGGGGGGAAGATAAATGTTCTCATTCACCCTGACGGTGGCACCCATTTTGTCACCCGCACAGCCGCATTTTTCCAGCGCATCGGCAGCTGGACCACCGCATTATACTAAGGCCCCGAGATGTATATAGCTCCCCGCCCTCGCTCTGCTGACGATCCTAATTTTCCTATTCGGCTCGGGCTGACGGTTGTTGCAGGGTTTTTGGCAATGGCTTGGCTACAGCCAACTTTGGCGCCGATCTGTGTCGCCTTGCCGATCGGGCTGATTGCGGGGCTGCGCAAGGCCTTTGATCCGGCGCGCGCGATTGGCGGGGCGGTGGCTTTTGCGGTGGTGGTCTGGCTGATGGCGGGGATCGTTGCCATCACACGCCATGTGCCCGCTGCGATGTTGTTGGTGATGTTCATGTTCTATTTTGTCGGCTTTTATTTCACCCGCAGAACTGGCAGCGCTTTTGGGATGCTCTTGCTGATTGCGGCCTCCCTGATGTCGATTGTCGGGATGAAAAATCCGGTGATGTTGAATATTTTTCGCGACGGTTTTCTTCTAGGCTGTGGTGTTGCGGCGGTCACAATTCCCACGCTTTACCTGCTGGTGCCTGCGAAAACGAAAGAAAAACACGTCGACGCCCCGCGGGCCGCGGCGGGGCATCATGGTGGTGGTGCCTTGATCCGTGCTGTGGTTTTAACCGGGCTGTGTTTCTGGCTATACGCAGTTTTGCCAGTCTCGGATATGATCCTAGCGATTGCGGCTGTCTTTCCACTAATTTTCCCGACTCAAGATGAGGCCTTTGCAGAAGCCGCCGAGCGGAGTTGGGCTACTTTGATAGGCGGGATTGTCGCGCTGGTTGTATTGGCACTATACGGGTTTTCGGCGCATTTCGAGGTTTTGCTGGTGTTGATGTTTACAGTCGGCTGGGGTTTTGGTGTTGCGATGATGCGCGGGCGGATGTCGGCGTCGGTCTACCAGTTTGGCCTGTCCGTTGCTGCGGTTTTGGTGGCAACGGCCCTGACAACAAGCAACCCTGAGGTCGCAATGGTCCAACGAGTGTTTTTGACCTTGATCGGAACGCTCGGCGCTTCAATCGCGGTTGCAGTGTTGGATTGGCTACTCTTGGCACCAGCATCCCATGAAGATGGCTATAGCCCCCACCCCGCGATCCAACGCAAGAAGTTCAATCGTGAATATGACATTTAGTCTGATTGGGGATGTTACTACTCAATTTTCGTGGGTTTCCGCTATGTTTGTATCTCGTGCTCTTCAATGTTGGGCAACTCTCTTAAGACCGCTGTATGGTGCAGCGTGAAATCAGGCACACGGCAATACCGCTACACAGAGTTTCAAGATCGGGAAGAAGGATTCTGGATCGATATTTAATCCACAAAGAAATTTGCCCTTAACCGGCCATTTGCACGTACTGCAGCAGATGGCAGCTTCCCGCCCACATCGCATTAAAGCCCCTCATGAGATGCGCACCTCGAGCGCAGTGGTTCAAGTGGTTTACCTCATGCGTGGCCGCCCCCATCCATTGCCCGGTCGTTGATTGCGCAGCAATCAATGAGAGGGGCCCAGCATGCTTTTTTTGAGCAAACGGAGCTCGAGTGTTTGCTCTGCAACGACTTCCTTCAGGTCTCGGGCTTCACGACGCAGGTCTTTGACCTCGTCTGTGTTCGCAGCACGTGCCGTATCCCCAGCCAAACGTCGTTTCCCAGCTTCCATGAAGTATTTGTAATAGATGCCCTGCGAGATCCCTTCACGGCGGCACAGCTCTGCAATGCTGTCCTCACCGCGCAGCCCGTCCAGCACGATCCGGATCTTTTCTTCAGATGAATAATGCTTGCGCGTCGCCCGTTTGATATCTTTGACGATCTTCTCGCCAGGGCTTTTACGTGGTCCAGTTGTTTGTCTCATCTTCCACTCCTCAGTGGTGACGATGAGCCAAGAACACTCTCTTATCAAATACCGCTATTTGGACCCATAGGCGCTGACGTCAGACAGTGTCACCAGTAAATACAATTTTGCTAGACCGCGTTCCTAAAGCAGTCATTGGTACAGCTGCGGCGAAATGGTGCTTCGTCCGCAGTCTGGGAATTCGACCTCTAATGAGATATAGCTAAAAGTTGGTGATGGCCCCTGAGGGGCGGCATAT
>TARA_R110002012_G_scaffold30111_1_pt1 | contig 14220 bp, 12 predicted proteins | sample TARA_R110002012 | Tara Oceans TARA_R110002012 (sample SAMEA4396515) | marine metagenome | biome: Westerlies Biome; feature: [DCM] deep chlorophyll maximum layer (ENVO:01000326); material: water (ENVO:00002006), including particulate matter (ENVO:01000060) such as... | depth 40 m
GTGGGCGACTGCGGCCATATTAATGCCGCTAGCCAGTTGGGGGAGTGGCCTCAGGGCTGGGCCTTATTGCAGGCTTTTCGCGCTGGCACGCGCTAGACAAGCGTTTGAGCACAAGCAAACGCGTGCGAAGCAGGCAGCAGTAGCGGTATCTGAGAAGGGGTAGCAGGCGAACAATAAAGCCCTCGCCAACATGAGCGAGGGCTTTCCTGAACCGCTGACTAATCAAGGGTGTTTAGGGACGCTCGATAGCCAGTGCGACCCCTTGGCCGCCACCGATACACAGTGTGGCGAGGCCTTTCTTGGCATCGCGAGCCATCATTTCATGCAGTAGTGATACCAGTACGCGACAGCCTGAGGCGCCAATCGGGTGGCCAAGGGCAATGGCACCACCGTTAACGTTCACCTTGCTGACATCCCAGCCCAGCTCTTTATTAACGGAAAGAGCCTGTGCGGCAAAGGCTTCGTTGGCTTCTGCCAGGTCCAGGTCGTCCAGGCTCCAGCCGGCTTTTTCCAGGCAGCGGCGTGTGGCGGGCGCAGGTCCAATCCCCATAATAGCCGGATCGACGGCGGCATTGGCGTAAGCGGCAATGCGCGCTAACGGCTCAAGGCCGAGTTCTTTAGCTTTGTCTGCAGAGCAGATCATGACCACGGCTGCACCGTCGTTCAATGATGAGGCGTTACCCGCGGTAACGGTGCCATCTTTCTTGAACGCAGGTTTCATACCGGCAAGTTTTTCAGCTGTGATTTCGCGCGGATTCTCATCGGTATCAAACACGATGGGATCACCGCGGCGCTGGGGAATCTCGACCGGCACGATCTGGCTTTTGAACTTACCCTCTTTGATTGCCTGGGCCGCATTATGCTGCGACTGGGCGGAAAACTCGTCCATCTGCTCGCGGGTGATCCCATACTTTTCCGCTAGGTTCTCAGCCGTGATGCCCATGTGGTAGTCGTTGAACGCATCCCACAGGCCATCATGCACCATGGTGTCGATTGCTTTCCAATCGCCCATTCGCTGGCCGTTTCTGGAATGAGGCAGCACGTGCGGCGACGCCGACATGTTTTCCTGGCCGCCAGCCAGAATCAGATCAGCATCGCCACAGCGGATCGCTTGTGTTGCCAGGTGTACGGCTTTGAGTCCAGAACCGCACACTTTGTTGATGGTCATGGCAGGTACCGAATCCGGTAGACCCGCTTTGATAGAGGCTTGGCGCGCTGGATTTTGGCCAACACCCGCCGTCAATACCTGGCCAAGCAGCACTTCATCTACTTGATCGGGGGCAACACCGGTTGATGCGAGGATATCCTTAATGACTAAAGCGCCAAGGTCGCTTGCGGGGATACCCGCAAGCGAACCACCAAAGGCACCAACAGCGGTGCGGCGCGCCGCTACAATGACTACTTCTTTCATAAGATGACTCCTGGCGTTAAAAACAGACAAGCTAATGACCTGCTGTTCGGTTGGCGTACTTTCTTAGCCGTACTCTTTTACTTGGTTGTCTCTTCAGCATAGGGGAAGGGGAGGCATGGCGGCAATACGCTTTTATAAGCAAATAAAAACGCTTGTCTGGATGGGCCGCGGGAAGGGCCACGGAGGTTAGCCTCGTGCGAGGATCTTGGCCGCTATAGGGGAAGTGATCATTTGTATCACTGCAAAAAAAGCGGCAGGAATGGCTATCTCTGACGGTAACCCCGAGGCGGCCACAAACGCAGCGGCAATGCTGAATTCCTTTTTACTCACGGTAAAGAGGTAGGTGATCACTTCTTTGCGATCAGTGGTGAAAATCCGTGAGGTCATGGCTACCAGGTAGCCAATCAGATTAAGGCATAAGGCCGCGCCAGCAATGACAAACGCGTACCCACCATAGCCCATGATGGTGGCTGCGTTCGGGCCTACCACCGCCAGCAGTATCAGTAGATATATGATTGATCCAAGCCCCGCATAAGCCGAGTCATGGCGTGCAAAAAACTTAGGGAATTTTGTCCGTAAGCTTACGCCCAGGACGGTAGGGACGAGAATAACTACCGTTAATTCAAAGATAATCGAGCCTATAGGCACTTCTAGCGGTATCCCCGTTAGCCATAAAAACAGAAAAGGCACAATGAACGGAGATAGCGCCGTGTTAATGGCGTTGAAAACGGCGGCCAGGGCGACATTGCCCCGGGCCATCAGTACCAGCAGAGGAGAGGAAACATCCGTTGGCAGGGTGCCAAGTAAGGTTTGGCCAGCCGCCAGTGGACCACTTCCAAAAAACAGGCGGCCCGTCAGCCACCCGGCAATCGACATGGGTCCATAAACCAACCCCAGGGCCAACAACTGCCTTGATGGTTTGCGCAGTACCAGCCGTACGTCATGCACGTCGAAGGTCACACTGATAATAAGCATCAGTAGCGCAAGTAATGGCCCAATGAGGGGTTCAAGGAATTTTCCAGCGTCGGGGATGGCTAGGCCCAACCCGGCGACAACAATGACAAACCAGACCAGATGGGATTCAACAAAAGAGATTAATCGGCTCATGTGGGTACGTTCGAATGATCGGTTAATGGGGACGCCCTTCGCACTTCAACCCAGTCATCTGCTTTAGCACCACAAAAACCGACTACCCGCAAAACGCTAGGCCAATAAAGCAAGAGCCAACTAAAGCAATAGCTAAACAAGACAATAGCCAAATAAAAACGGGCCAGCGTTGGGCCCGTTAAAAGAGTAGCTTAGCTGTGTGAAGGTTACGCTAACTGCACCGGAATAGCATGGCTGGTATGGCTGACATGGTTACCTTCCTGCAGGTATACCAGCGCGGGTTGGTGGTGATCCAGCTCGGCTTCTGAATAGTGGGCGTAGCTGCAGATGATGATCCGGTGGCCAGGCGACGCCAGGTGGGCGGCGGCCCCGTTGATTGAAATCAGGCGTGAACCTTCTTCGCCACGAATTGCATAAGTAGTAAAGCGCTCGCCGTTCTCTACGTTGTAAATCTGGATCTGCTCGTTTTCACGAATGCCCGCCATATCCAGCAAATCACCGTCGATAGCACAGGAGCCTTCGTAATTAAGTACCGCGTGGGTGACGCGAGCCATATGTAGCTTGGCTTTGAGCATAATAGTATGCATTTGATTTCCTTTATAACCAGGTAGTCGTTTAAAGACCGGCGGTGGCGGCATCCCCGGACGGTAGCTGCACGCTGAGGTTGTCGATTAACCGCGCGGGGCCTAGCTTGGCGGCCGCCAGCAGCACCGCCTGGCGTGTCGTTTTATTCACTGGGCCTAGCGAAGCATCGCGCAGTTCCAGGTAGTCAGGCACAAAGCCCGCATCATACAGCGCGTTTTTGCCTTGCTGTAGTGTGCTTTCGATGGAGTCGCCACGCTCTAATGCATCGCGCAGCGTACACAGCGTACCAAACAGCAATGGCGCGGTTGAGCGCTCTTCTGCGCTCAAATAGCCATTACGTGATGACAGCGCCAGGCCATCATCTGCTCGTACGATAGGGACGCCAATAATCTCGATTGGCATATGCAGGTCGGCCACCAGCTTACGAATAACCGCAAGCTGCTGGTAATCTTTCTCGCCAAAGCAGGCCACGTCTGGCTGGACCAGGTTAAACAGCATGCTGACCACGGTGGAAACACCGTCGAAGTGGCCGGGGCGTGAACCGCCACACAGCCCCTCACCGGCGACGGGCACGTGAACGCGAGTGTGAGTATCCAGCCCATTGGGGTAGAGCGAGCTTGCGGCCGGAGCAAACAGTACATCACAGCCAGCCTCGGTCAGTTGTGTCTGGTCAGCGCTAAACGTGCGTGGGTAGCCGTCTAGATCCTCGCCGGGGCCGAACTGCATGGGGTTCACAAACAGGCTTGATACCACAATATCCGCGTGCTGACGTGCGCAGGCCACCAGTGCTAGATGGCCTGCGTGCAGATTGCCCATGGTGGGGACCAACGCAATCCGCTGGCCGCGTTGGCGGTATTCTTGCAGCGTGCTGCGTAATTGATCAATATCTCGCAAAGTGCGCATAATCGTTTAATGTCATCAACAAAGAGGAGCGGTGCCAAGCGCTGATTCAAAAACAGTGCTGCTGGGCCGGGAAGGTGCGGTTCTTGACGGCATCGTGGTAGTGCTGGAAAGCGCTTTGAATACTGTCAGCGTCCTCCATGAAGTTTTTCACGAAGCGCGGTGTACGACCGTGGGTAACGCCGAGTACATCGTGCATGACCAGAATCTGACCATCGGTGTCTGGGCCAGCGCCAATACCGATCACCGGTACTTCCAGTGCCTCGGTGACGGCTTTGCCGAGGCTGGCAGGCACGCACTCAAGCAGGATGACCGAGGCGCCTGCGTCAACGAGGATGCTGGCATCATTAATGATGCGCTCCGCCTGGGCCTCGTCGCGTCCTTGCACCTTGTAGCCGCCGAGCTGATGCACGGTTTGCGGCGTTAACCCCAAGTGGGCACACACCGGAACACCGCGGCGAGTCAGTTCGCGGATGCCATCAGCCATCCATGCTTCGCCCTCCAGCTTGACCATTTCTGCCCCTGCACGCATCACCGTGCCGGCATCTTGCAGCAGACCTTCGGTCGTGGCGTTGCTCATGAAGGGCAGGTCGACCATTAATAGGCTATGGCCCTTGCCGCGCGCTGCACAGCGCGTATGGTAAGTGATGTCTTCGATGGTAACGGGTAAAGTGCTGTTATGACCTTGTAGCACCATGCCGAGCGAATCACCGACCAGCAGTACATCGATACCTGCCTGACTCGCCGCATGAGCAAATGAGGCGTCGTAAGCGGTCAGGCAACTGAACGTTTCGCCTGCCTGTTTATAGGCCTGTAGCGTGCTCAGGGTGACGGTTTTCATGGCGTGTTCTCGTTATTACGTGAGGCCGATGCGACATAGGCAGCCGACCATTATTGACGATGGCGTAATCGGCAATTGTTACCTGAATGGGTAGCTTGTGTCGAGATATGTGTCAAATGGTAGCGTTGGTCTCACGCGTGCTGACGGTCAGTCGTTCGATAGGCTGGTCTTTAATACCCTCAAGCCACGCAGAAAGTGATTGATGGTGAAGGGTGAGGGCAGGCGTAATCTCGTTCAATGGCGCCAGAACAAAAGCGCGAACCGTCATGTGAGGGTGGGGAACGTGTAATCGCGGGTGGGTAATTGAGTCGTTGCCGTAAAGCAGTAAATCAAGGTCAAGCGTGCGTGGCCCCCAGTGGCGCTGACGGCGGCGGCGGTGTTGCTGTTCTAATGCCTGAAGCTGGTCGAGCAGCGCTAATGGGGAGAGGCGTGTCTCCAGCGCTGCGACAGCATTGATAAAGTCGGGTTGATCCTGCGGTCCTACCGGACGACTGGCATAGAGCGACGATGATGCTACCCAGCGAGTTAATGGCAGCGTGGCTAACTCATTAAGCGCCTGACAAATCTGCTCAATAGGCGACTCAAGATTACTGCCTAACCCAATGTAGGCGAGCTGGAAGGGGCTCGTCACGTATTTCTCTCGCTCATCAGACCCGCTACTCTGGCGTACGCGGCTTATGCCGCTTTTTACGACGACGATTGCCTTGGCTTGCTGGGTCGCCACCTACCTTTTGTAGCAGCCGCCGCTGTTCGTGTTCATCGCCACGTTGAAACGCGGTCCACCAGTCGCCTAAGCCGCGCGGTATTTCACCCGCCTGCTCGCGAAGTAGCAGCAAATCATAACCGGCCCGGAAGCGGGGATGTTCGCGGGTCTGAAACGCTTTTTTACCACGCCGCTGGGGCAGCCGCTGCTGTAATTCCCAAATTTCACGCATGGGAATGCCAAAGCGTTTGGGGATCGAGGTGTGTTCCAATTGGCGAGAAACCACCTGCTGAGCAGCAGCCTGTAACGCTGGAATCGGCGGCATACCGTCTTGCTCCAGCTCGTCCTGGCGATGTTTGACCGGCGCCCATAAAAACGCTGCCAATAGGAAGGCCGGCGTCACCGGACGCTCTTCGGCAATGCGCTTGTCAGTATTGGTCAGCGCTTGCTCAATGAGCTCTTCTGCCCAGGCGGCATCGGCCATGGCTTCTTCGGCTTCGGGGAACAGCATGCCGAACAGGCCGTAGTGGCTGAGCAGGCGGAAGGTGACTAAACCATGGCCTGACATAAACAGCTTGAGCACTTCGTCGAACAGGCGCGCAGGCGGAATCTGCAGCAACAGTGGCGCCTGGTCGTATATCGGGGCTTCGCTGTCAGGAGCAATGGTGAAATCGAGTTTGGCGGCAAAACGAACCGCCCGCAGCATGCGCACTGGATCTTCACGGTAACGGGTTGCTGGGTCGCCAATCAACCGCAAGGTGCGGGTCTGGATGTCCTTGGCACCATGGGCAAAATCGGTGATGCTGAAGTCGGCGATATTGTAGTAGAGAGCGTTAATGGTGAAATCTCTACGCAGTGCATCCTCTTCTATATTGCCCCATACGTTGTCGCGCAGCAGTAAACCTTCGTCGGACTGATGTGCAATATGATCGCCATGCTCGTCTTGGGGTTTACCACGGAAGGTGGTGACCTCGATGACCTCGCGGCCAAAGCGCACGTGGACAATCCGAAAACGGCGGCCGATCAAGCGCGAATTACGAAATAGGTCGCGCACCTGCTCGGGGGTAGCATTGGTAGCAACATCAAAATCTTTAGGCATCTTGCCAAGCAACGCATCGCGAATACAGCCGCCTACCAAATAGGCGTCGTAGCCCGCGCCGCTTAGGCGATAAAGCACTTTTAAAGCGGCATCGCTAATATGCTGGCGAGAAACAGGGTGCTCTGACCGAGGGATGTTGCGCGGAGAGAGGTCGTTGGTAGTGCTCTCTTGGGGATCAAGCAAGGTTTTCAATTGCTCCCCCGGGCTGTGTAGGAAACGGGTAAATCCTTTAAACATGCGATAATTTCAACTCGCAGGGTACGAAAATTAGTCGTAAAAACGTAGCTATAAAGTACGTGGAATAAGTCAGACCATCAATAGCCAATGGTTGAGTGTATCCGACCCCTTGGGGCTTGCAAATAGGGCTTGCAAAGGATTTGACGTTGGCGCGTAAAACTCAAGGGCATAAACATGGAAAAGGGGAGGCAAAAATGCCTCCCCTTTTAAGCAGTCAATCAGCATCCATGCTGCTGTTTTTATTCATGATGGCACATCGCCCTGAATACGCACCGCAGTCGGTAGGCGTAAGGATCACGATAGTTCCGACCGCCTCGTATTCAAAACAATAATCCAACCGCGAACTATTCTCCCCCCGGGGAATTATTATTGGCGCCGGGGTGTACACGCTGCCTGCTATTGTTTTTATTAGCATGCTAGGTAAAGGTGTACGTCGCGTCCTTTCGGGCTACTTACTCTTTTATTGTTGTTATCAGCGCCTATCCTGCTTGCGCCAGCAAGTATCGAGATTTAAGCCTATTGTTTTTATTCGTACCGCTATCTCTACCTAGCCCTGTTGTTTTTATTGTGGCTTAGGTGGTGGCTAGGTCATGTTGTTTTTGTTGGTGACCAGCCGCAATGCCCAGTTTGTTTTTCTTACCCAGTAATATTGCAGACGGTGTGCCACATAAAAGATAAATCATAGTTTTCATGATGTTGGCGGCTTTTAAAAAAATGATGGAACGATCTGTGTGCGAAGTGTTACCGCTTGTGCGGGCGATTGTGCACGTCGTTGTGTGGGAAGGTAACAATATAAACGTAGCGAGAATCTGGATATTTCTTATTCAAATCAGTGTATTAGACGTTAGTTGTAGGTGGGCTGGGGGCGAGCTGCTTACCCAGGACGCCGGGCGGTCTTTTTGCGCGGTATGCCAAGACGCTGGCGCCGCTCCCATAAATTCTTGCGACTAATACCGAGCTTTTGTGCCAGTTCGGTTTCACTCATTTGATCCTGGTGCTCCAACACAAAGTGCTGAAAGTAATCCTCTAAAGAGAGATCATCTTCATTATCGTCAGCAGGGTTGTCGATACCGTTTTGGGCCGTGTGAGTATTAGCGGGAGAAGCGACAGGCCGATTGGTGATGGGCGCTAAGCCTAGATCATCTGGATGGATCAAGTGGCCCTCGGCAAGGATAACGCCACGTTCAAGGGCATTTTCAAGTTCGCGTACGTTACCTGGCCAAGGGTAGTCACGCAGATCCTGCCGGGCGGCACGAGATAGGCGCAGGCCGGCGCGTTCATGGCGTTTGCACGCCTTGTCTAGCAGAATGTCGGCGATTTCCAGCACATCGTCTTCGCGCTCGCGTAGAGGCGGTAACTCGATCTGCATGACGTTTAGGCGGTAGTACAGGTCAAGCCGGAACTCGCCGGTCTTGGATAGTGCGCGAAGGTCGCGGTGGGTAGCGGCGATCAAGCGAACGTTAACGTGGCGGGTCTCTACCGAGCCGATTTTACGAATTTCACCTTCTTGGAGAACACGCAGCAGGCGTGCTTGGGCATCCAATGGCAATTCGCCAATCTCGTCCAAAAACAGCGTTCCGCCATCGGCCGCTTCTACCAAGCCCGTCCGCGCAGCGCTGGCGCCGGTAAACGCGCCTTTTTCATGTCCAAACAGTTCAGATTCAATCAATGTTTCAGGAATCGCCGCGCAGTTAACGCTGATAAGCGGGGCCTTGGCTCGCTTGCTCTGCTGATGAATCGCCCTGGCGACCAGTTCCTTGCCGGTGCCGGACTCGCCTAGCACCAGCACCGTGACATCGGCGGGCGCTGTTTTGCGAATTCGTGTGTACACCTGCTGCATGGCCAGGCAGTTGCCGATCATGGTGTGACGGCCGCCGCCTTCATCAGTGATATCCGGCGGTGGGCTTTGCTGCATCGATTGTTTGTGCAGAATACGTTCAACGGTTTCGAGCAGCTCGGCATGGTCAAACGGCTTGGCGACGTAATCGACCGCCCCTTGTTTAAGCGACTCGACGGCAGAGCGCATGCTGGCATAGCTGGTCATAATTAAGACCGGCGCAGGCGAGGCCGCTGCGATCAGGGCCGTGCCCGGTTCGCCCGGTAGGCGTAGGTCGCTGATGATGAGATCGAACCCCGTGAGTTCCAGCTGGCTCGCTTCCTCAGCGCTGCCAGCTTCGCTGACCGCATAGCCGTGGCGTTCCAGTAGGCGTTTTAACGCACTGCGAATAATCGCTTCATCTTCAACAATCAGAATCCTGGGCATGGGCTGGCTGATCATCCTGTTGGTAAAGCGGCAGCCATAACGTAATGGCGGTGCCGCGAGGCTGTCCGGGCGGTGGCGAGGCCACGTCTATTTTACCCTGATGCTCGTTGATTATCTGATAAGCCAGTGACAGGCCAAGACCCGTGCCTTCGCCGGCTGGCTTGGTGGTGGTGAATGGTTCAAACAGGTGGTCGCGCACCTGCGGGGCGATGCCCTGCCCATTATCGGTAATTTGCCACCAGGCCAACTGATTATGACGACCTGCCTGAATATGGACCTGGCCGCCTTGGTCGCAGGCATCCCTGGCATTACTCAGTAGATTGACCATCACTTGGGTTAGGCGCTGAGCATCGCCGCGAACCATCACGTCGTCGGGCGTATCATTGATCAAGGTAACATCCTCGCCTGAGCGGGCGAGGTGGATCAAGTGTAATGCGTCTTCGCTAACCTTTGAGAGCGCGACAGGCGAGGTCGGTAGTGGCAGCCTGGGTTGCCCGCCATGGGCAAAACCCACTAGCGAATTGACGATTTTGGTCACGCGCTGGGTTAACTGCTGGATTTGATCGGCCGTTTCCAGCAGCGCCGGGTCATTGGTGTCGTAGCGTAGGTTTTGAGCAAGCGATGAAATGCCGGTAATCGGATTACCAATTTCATGGGCGACCCCGGCGGCTAATTGCCCGATAGAGGCGAGGCGAGCAGCATGGACGAGCTCATCTTCCAGCCACTTCATTTCGGTATGATCTTCAATCAAGATAACGCTACCGCCCCGACTGTCATGGCCGCTCAGAATCGCTTTGTGCAAGGTCAGGAAGTAGTCCTTGCCGTGCAGGGTGACCGCCTGCTTGTAGAGCGGCGTTGAGCTAGCTTCCAGTACACTGCCCAGTAGGCTTGGCCAGGGGGCGGGCAAGCTGTCACGGCGCGAGCCAATGACGCTGTCACCGCTGATGCCAGAAAGTTGCGAGAGCGCCTGATTCCACATCATCAGTTCATCATCATCCCCCAAAACACATAGCCCGACCGGCAAATAGGCTAGCGTCTGGCGGTGATGGCGACGCAGTCCGTCGAGTTCTCGGGCCAGCCCCGTTAGACGAGAGCGGTAGGCTTCCAGACGGCTTTCCACAAAATGAATATCGTCCGTTTCAGGCGTGTCGTCGTGGCGGTAAGGCAAATAACGGTCGACGATATCTCGCGCGACCGACGGGCCCATTAAGCCTGATAGATTCGCTTGAATACGATCACGCAGGCGCCGCAGCGCATAGGGTCGCCGCTCTTGAGGCGTAAAGTTGAGGGCGTTTAGCGCTCGGTTCACTTCGCGGCTGGCCGCTTCATCGCCGAGTGCCTGGGCTAAGTGGGTCGAAAAATCGCTCGCCGTGGTGGCTTCAAGCGGAAAGCGTTTGGAGCGGATCACGGCATCGACAGAACATGCCTCTGCGGCAGATTGTTCGCCTTCCGAGGTGCGCGTAAATAGCGATATCACGATCAGCAGCAGGATATTCACCGCTAACGATAGCAGTGTGACGTTGTACCAGAGCGGCGCACCGATATCGGTTAGCGGAGTGACGGGCAGCACCGGCGGAGGGTGGGACAGCATGAGCGGCAGCCAGAGGCCCCACAACCACACGCCGATGCCCGCGACGAGACCGATGATCATGCCTTTGCGGTTAGCGCCTGGCCAATAGAGCAGCGCCAGCATGCCGGGAAGACATTGGGCCATGCCGACAAAAGCGGCTAAACCTAGGCCCATTAAACCATGGTGGCGGCCTATCCATTGATAGAACAGCCAGCCGCTAAAGATAACGGCGACCACCAAACCGCGCCGCAGCCACAGCAGCCAGCCGTAGAGATCGCTACGTGCCTCTGGTGGTCTGGCGACCAGTACAATGTGGTTCAGCACCATGCCAGAGAGTGCCAGAGAGATCATAATCATCGTGCCACTGGCCGCTGCCAACCCGCCGATAAAGGCCAGCGCGCCCACCCACCAGTGTTCGCTCATCAGGTAGGCCGCATAGGCGGTGATGGGAATGTCGGGATGCACCGACTGAGCCGCCCACCAAATCAACGGGACAGGTAGCGCCATCAACAGCAAAAAGAGCGGTAGCGCCCAGCTGGCTTGTAGCAGCGTGTACCGGGAAAGGCTTTCGGCAAAGCTGATATGAAATAAATGCGGCATCATAAAGGCGGCGGCGAAAAACAGCAGCAGCAGCGTACGCCACTGGGCGGGATCGAGCTGGGGCGTTTGCTGCTGCAGCAGTGCTCCGGGGCCTTCCAGCCACCGCTGCAGGTCGCCAGGGCCTTCGAAAACACCCCACAGTGCTACCGCTCCTAGCCCCAGCATGGCGAGTAGTTTGACGATGGATTCAAACGCGATCGCGCTGAGTAAGGGGTCGTGACGGCCATGCGTCTGACCATGGCGGGCACCGAACATCACCGCAAAGGTGGCAATCAGTGCGCAAAACAGTAGCGCTACGCTACCGCCTGTGCGGCTGGCGCTGACGATATTAATGGCATCGCTTAACGTTTGTACCTGAATGCCAAGCAGCGGCAGCACCGCCAACAGGCTGACCAGCGTTACCAGGGTACCTGCCCAACGAGAGCGAAAGCGAAAGGCAAACAGGTCCGCGAGGGAGGTTAATTGATAAGTGCGGGTGATGCGCTGGATCGGCACCAGCAGCACCGGCGCCAACAAGAACGCACCGGCGGCGCCTAAATAGTAGGCGAGGTAGCCAAAGCCGGCATTGGCTGCCATCTCCACGCTGCCGTAAATCGCCCAGGCGCTGGCGTAAACGCTAAGCGCTAGAATATAAACCGCAGGATGGCGGGTGATGCGAACCGGCACCCAGCCGCGCTCTACCGCAACGCCGCAGCCAAACAGTAGCGCCAGGTAACCTAAGCCGAGCAGAAGCACGCCGATGAGCTCAACGTTCATCGAGCTTCCTCTTCTGCTCAAGCCATAGTGTCAGGGCAATTAAGCCGCCCCAAATCGCAAACGGTCGGTACCAGGCGGACTCGGGATCGCTCCAACCGTTCATCAATAGCGGCGAGAGCAAATAGCCGCCAAACACCAAGAACAGCATAATGCGATAAACGTACATGTCACTCTCCGGTTGTGGTGATGGAGGAAGATGTCGGCATGAGCCGGTGAGCCGTGGGGCGCAGTTGAGTCAGTGACCAGTGTTCGACGGCCCAGTCTAGCTGCGTGGTCGTTGGCTCTGCCGCAAGCGCGTTAGGCGGCGCTTGATCCAGTGCTTTAAGCGCCTGAAACAGCTGATAGCGTACACTGCCTTGCGCTTCTGCCAGGGCGGGGGCAAGGTTCTGCTTGGAGAGTTTTTGGCCCTCAGCGGTGACGATTAACGGCAAGTGCAGGTAGCGCGGCAGCGGTAACTGGAGGGCGCGTTGCAACTGGCGTTGCCAGGGCGTGTTATCGAGTAAATCAAGCCCCCTGACGACATCGGTAATCTGCTGCTCGGCATCATCCACGACGACCGCAAGCTGATAGGCCCACAGGCCATCCTTGCGCTTTAATACCACATCGCCCAGTTCAGCAGGGTCAAACTGCTGATCACCGTATAGCCGGTCATGCCAGCGAATAGGGCGTTCACCGTGGTCGCTACGCAGCCGCCAAGCCACCGGTTTGGTTGGGTCGCATACTTTCTCCCGGCACCAGCCAGGATATACATCAAACCCCTGCCACTGCTTACGCGAACAGCTGCAGGGGTAGGCGAGGCCTAAGTGCTCAAGCCGGTCTAAAGCGGCTTGGTATGCCTCATGACGGTCGTGCTGCCACATGATCGCTTCGTCCCACTCCAGCCCGAAGGTTTCTAGCTGACGCAAGATAGTGCTTGCCGCCCCCTTTGGGCTGCGAGGCGGGTCGATGTCTTCAATGCGCACCAGCCACTGTCCCCGGGCGGCGCGAGCATCTAAATAGCTACCTAATGCGGCGACTAATGAGCCAAAGTGCAGCGGGCCAGAGGGCGTCGGCGCAAAGCGGCCGCGGTAGCGAGTCGAGTGAGACATGTCAGCGTGGTCCTGGCGTATGGCGTCGTCTTGAATCGTAGCGTTGTTTTGAATCGTAGCGTTGTTTTGAATCGTAGTGTGGTCTTAAAAAGTAGCGTCTTGCTCACGCGTTCCGGCAAGTGGCGTTAATAAAAAAGGGCACCCTAAGGTGCCCGTGCTCAGCAATAGCGCGCGCTGGGAACGCTAACTAAATGCTTAGCCGCCGAGCTGCTTCTCTTTTAGTTCCGCCAGCGTTTTGCAATCCACACATAGCGTGGCGGTAGGGCGGGCTTCTAAACGACGAATGCCGATTTCGACGCCACAGGCTTCACAGAAGCCATAGTCATCATCATCGATGTTATCGATGGTTTCGTTGATCTTCTTGAGCAACTTACGTTCACGATCCCGGGTGCGTAGCTCAAGGCTAAAACCCTCTTCCTGGGTAGCGCGATCGGCGGGGTCGGCGTAGTTGTTCGCATCTTCCTGCAGGTGGCGTACCGTACGGTCCACCTCTTCCATGAGGTCCTGTTTCCAATCCAACAGCAGCTGACGGAAGTGCGCTAGCTGCTGCTCGTTCATATACTCTTCGCCCGGTGCTGGCTGATACGGGGTGAAGGACTTGGACGCTTCCGGTTTCTTTTCTGCTACTGGCATGGGACTGCCCCCTACAAATGTGACTACTGATCGACCATGAGCGACTGTCACGATCTCACGCCAAAGGGATGCTTGTTTAGCTGAAAAATGATTGGGTTGCAAGCATAATGGTACGCTTTCGACCTTGGTCGGGCGCCAGAAATGACTAGTGTCATGTTTTAATTAGCTTTTAATAATCTGGAATAAAGGAACCTTTATGGCCTGGAATTCGCGTGTCGATCACGTTGCCCCTTTTCGGGTCATGCATTTGCTGGAGATGGCCCAGGCTCGGGAAGCGGCCGGTCACGATGTGATTCACCTGGAGGTAGGTGAGCCAGACTTTGCGACGCCGGCGCCGATTATGGCGGCCGGTCAGCGGGCGCTTGCTAACGGTCATACCCGCTACACGCCCGCTGCAGGGTTGCCAGCGTTACGCGAGGCGATTGCC
>TARA_R110002012_G_scaffold292109_1_pt1 | contig 14195 bp, 12 predicted proteins | sample TARA_R110002012 | Tara Oceans TARA_R110002012 (sample SAMEA4396515) | marine metagenome | biome: Westerlies Biome; feature: [DCM] deep chlorophyll maximum layer (ENVO:01000326); material: water (ENVO:00002006), including particulate matter (ENVO:01000060) such as... | depth 40 m
TGGATTGCCAATATTTACGGGATCGGTATAGTCGCTCATCAATAAGCGGTAGATACCCTCCACCTGATCGTCTATATAGCAGAAAGATCTTGTTTGGGTACCATCCCCAAAAACGGTAAGATCCTCTCCTCTAAGGGCCTGTCCCATAAAGGCAGGTACCACCCGTCCGTCGTTGAGTCGCATACGGGACCCATAGGTGTTGAAAATGCGAACGATTCTCGTATCCACACCGTGAAAACGATGGTAGGCCATGGTAATGGATTCCATAAATCGTTTGGCCTCATCATAAACCCCACGTGGCCCAATTGGACTAACGTTACCGTAATAGTCTTCACTTTGTGGGTGCACTAGAGGATCACCGTAGACCTCCGAAGTAGAAGCAACCAATATCCTAGCTTTTTTTTCTTTGGCAAGACCCAATAGGTTTAAGGTTCCCAGAGAACCAACCTTTAGGGTCTCAATGGGGATCTTTAAGTAATCTATGGGACTTGCTGGGGAGGCAAAATGCAGGATATAGTCGAGTTTACCAGGAATATGTACAAATTTGGATACATCGTGGTGTTGAAACTCAAATTGTTCCAAGGGAAAAAGATGTTCTATGTTCTTAAGGTCACCGGTAATCAGGTTATCCATGGCAATAACGTAATAACCTTCTTTTATAAAGCGATCGCATAAATGCGATCCCAAAAATCCGGCTGCCCCGGTGATAAGTACTTTTTTCATTAATTTTATTTTATACGCCTCTCGAAAACAAGACCGTGGTAACGGTTTTAAAAATAATTCTTAGGTCCAAGGTAACGGATTTATTTTTGATGTAATAGAGATCATATTCCAGTTTTTTAATGGAATCGTCCAAATTTTCGCCATACTTGTATTTCACTTGGGCCCATCCAGTAATACCTGGTTTTATAAGGTGTCTAATGTTATAAAAGGGCGTAATTTCATTAAGCTGTTTCACAAATATCTTTCTTTCTGGTCTTGGCCCAATAAATTGCATATCTCCAGTTATAACAGAAATTATTTGTGGAAGTTCATCAATTCTGAACAATCGCAATATTCTACCAAAAGGTGTAATTCTTGCATCGTTCTTTGTGGCCATTTTTGCACCTGTTTTTTCAGCATCGACCACCATAGAACGAAATTTATAAATACTAAATTCCTTACCATGCTGTCCAACTCTTTTTTGAGTGTAAAAAAGAGGCCCTCTATTAAACAACAGATTTAAAATAAAGACGAATGGGGTAACCAGGGCAAATATAATACCAACGAAGAGGGCAAGGGAAAAATTAATCAAGAAATTAAATATCTTAATTAAATACCTTATTTTTTTATTCTTGAATTGAAGTATTTCATAAAAGCTATCATTATGGGATTTTATGGGCAATGCTTCATAGGTATTTTCATAAAAGGAAGTATAAGAAATAACCTCTTTACCCCTTAGCATTGATCGCAAAATTATTTTTTCGAGCTCCTTCGGCAAATTATTATAACTCTTAGTGTTAATGATCCAAGTGTCTATTTTTTCAGCTGCAGTTAAAAAGTATTTCTTATTGATCAAGGTATTTTGGTCTATAGAAAATGTAAGTTTCACTTTGTAAAAGGTTTCCATATCATTTCCGTTGATGGCAGCCATGTCCTCTCGGAGACTGTCATACGTAGCGTCCTCATAAATATAAATAACGTTTTTAGTTACGGGAATAATTTTAAAAACATTACTGAAAAAAAGGCGCCATAGACCAATTTCTACAGGGGTTAACAACAGAAAGATCAATAGGGTTCCCCTCCAAAAGCTGATATCGTAAAAAATAACACATGATATGAATACTGTAAAGACGTAGAGGGATGAAATGTAAACGGACTGCGGGAGAAAATAACGTCGTTTGGAAACTTTTTCAAGATTATAGAAGTCCAGAATATAGGCTAGTACTAGATAAGAGGTTATACCGATGGCAAAGACGCTGAATTTAAGTTTTAAAGAAATAAATTTTTCATCTATTGCGTGATTTACCAATAAATTTAATGATGCCAAAATTATTAGGGTATCACCTACAAGGAGAATAAATTTTCTTTCAACTGAGTTTAAAATGGAAATTTTTGGCATCTAGAAGGAAAATATGTCAAATATAGGATTTCAATTTCATAAAAATTGCTGAAATCAAATAAAAGCAAGATTTAAAAAAGGACAATCCTTCTTCTTCCCTATAAATTTTCCATTCATACTTAAGAAGGTTAAATTTATTAGAAGAAATAGAGTCATTACCAATTCGATAACTACTTAGGCACTCACTTAGGCCATAACCATTAGTTTTTTTTAGCAATTTTAACCAAAGCGCATAGTCTTGACGCTTTCGTATTTCCGGCATGTATTTCTTCCCAAAAAAATCCACATCATATATTACAGTTAAGCAACCTATTGGATTTTTATACAAAGCAGACTGATAAGTTACAACTGATTTTGTTTTGATTAATTTGGAGATCTTTTGGCCAGCTTCATTTACCATATCATAATCCGTAAACGTAAAACGATAATTGTTTACCTCCATGAAATCTATTTGCAAATGAAGTTTATTAGGATGCCACAAATCATCACTATCCAAAAAAGCGATATACTTTCCATTTGCAGCTTTAATAGCAGTATTTCGAGCAATACCTGCCCCACTATTAGTTTTGAGTTTAATATATTTTACCCTCGTGTCAGATTGTAGAAATTTGTCAACGATGGCTGCACTATTATCCGTTGAACAATCATCTACTAAAATGTGCTCCCAATTTTTGTATGTTTGAGAAATAACGGATTGAATACATTGCTCTAAAAACTTTTCAGAGTTATATACAGGCGTAATGATTGAGACCAAGTTCATTAATTAAGAATTTTTTCTACTGAACATAGGCGTTCAATATAACACCCATAGTTATTCTGAAAGTGTAACGTTCTCCACTTTGATTATTTTGCTTTTTGTACATCCTCGGAAAATTCCAAAAGAAAATTCTTTATACTTTTTCAAACTCGGTTTAAATTCTTGAATAACGTTCACGGAATTACCGTACTTATAGGTGTTTTCAGGCGTTATACTAAAATTCCGAACTAGACCGTAATTGATGTTTCTTCAGTTATATCGTAATAAAAACGAACCAATTTTTTCTCTTCGATATCCCAATTGAATTTTTTCAGGACGGCTTTTTGACCTCTAAGGCCCATTTCCTTTGCAAGTTCTTGGTTCTCAACTAATTTTTTTACAGCAGAACTAATTTCTTTTGGATTGCTGGGATCTACAAAAAGAGCACAATTTTCTTCTTCAATCAAGTCTCTCCAATACTGAAAATCAGAAGCAATAACAGGAATGCCGGCAACCATATACTCAAACATTTTAACCGGAATACTTTCGAGGTAGCTTTTAGTAGGCTCAAGTACAACCAGTCCGGCAACTGATCTGACTAGCGTATTTTTAACCTCTTCTCTGCTCAAAAAACCCAACTCCTTTACGTTTACCCAACCCTTACTAGCTATGGCCAGATTTCGTAGCTCCACATTTTCAAATTTGCCCCCTAATAAAAGGGTCGTGCCATTACAATACTGCATCGCTTCAACCATTCCCAAAACACCCCTAACTTTTGAAATTGCGCCCACATAACAAACGGCGTTCTCCTTGGTCTTGTTTTTCGAATTATCTGTTTTAAACTCCTCAACTTTAGGGAAGTTCAAAACCATAACCACGTTTTTGTTATTCTTTGAGAAACGTTTTTCTAAATCAGGTGTTACCGTAATAACCCCTGAAAGTTGTCTAATAATTCTATCTTCAAAACGCTCAATAAGTGCCGAAATCGGCTTGCGAATTAGTTTTGGAATGTATGCCTTGTCAAGTACTTGGCGAGGAATATCTTCATGGGCATCATATATAACAATCTTTCCTTTTTTAGCTAATTTTGGACCTATCCTAAGCAGTTCTGGATCATGAAAATGAAAGACGTCGGCATTTAATTGAAGCCCCTTCCTCAATATTTTCTTATGATAGAAAAGAATTCGTTTAATTCTTCCTGAAGGTTTTCCGATATCTACAATTTTAACACCATCCTTGACTTCATCACCTTTACCATCGGCTACAATTAATGTAACATCGTACCCTTTTGCCGCAAGACCGCAACATTCTTTAACAAAAACACGGGTGTCATATCGAACATGAACTGTTGTCAGATGACATATTCGTAAAGGATTTTTCAAATTCAAAATTAAAGGTTGGGATTAATTACACCAAAGATACATGCAATGTTTAAATTAAAAAATTTGATTTCCACTTATATAGGGTATCAAAGGAATACTTGTCACCTAGTAATTAGTTAAATTTAATTGATAACGTTGCAAATTTATTAAAACAGTAGCGAGATACTGGCATTAAGATTTTAGCCTTATTAGTAAACTCTTGTTTTGTCATTAAGTAGAAACACCGCGATGAGTAATAGTGCAAAGGCCCCATGTGTTAAGAGCACAGTGAAAAGTGAAGAACTGATAAAGGACAGAATTACCAAAAAAAACAAGCCAAAATATTTTGCGGGTATTTTAAGGCTATTTAAAAGCATGAAATATGAGGCAACTAAAAAAATATTGATCAACACTCCTAAACTACCAAAATTCATAAAACCATCAGAAACTAATCCATTATTGGCAGACATGTCAGGCCTGTTAAAATAAACTTCGCCTATTATATTGGTTACCCGCACATCATAGGGGTAAGTAACAAATTTTTTCAAAATGGATTCAGACCAATATAATGGTTGACCATCGAAATAATCAACATAACAAATGTCCAATAGTGTAGGTATAAAATGGATTCTTCTGAAGGTTAAAATCCAAGGATAGTCAAAATTTACCCATGCTAAAAGGATACTTGCCAAAAGTGCTAATGCGGAATATTTCACGATATATTTCACGGATTGTTCATAATTGAACTTATAGAAAATAAACACCACCAGAATACCTGCATATACGCTTTTATGTGCCCCAAAGAGATAGAACAAAACAAGATAAAGTACCCCTATAAGTACCCATACTTTTTTTTTAAGTTCTAATCCGAAAACAATAATCAACGGAATAATGATTTTAGTGAAAATTGAGTAAGTGTATCCAAAATAGGCGTTAGAAAGTTCGCTCATAATTGATCGAGTACGATATACATCTATTAATACGAGGTTCTTTAAGTTAATGTAGGGGCCGTATACAAATAAATAAGGGAGAACACCAAAAGTAGTGATTATAATTAATAGATAGAGAGCTTGTGTTTTATTAACGACGGGGACTTTGTTAAAATTAATTTTGATTTTCGAAAACAGTAAAAGGCCAAAAAAGAAGCCTTGGTGATATAACATAATGCGATCTGGGTATATATCACCAGACGTATAGGCAATAAGTGATGGAATAGTAAGAAGCGTAAAAAAGATAGAAATAACAATGAAAGCAAATTTGGTTTGCTTTATTTTACTTAAAAAATAGAGGTTTCCATAAAAGATTATTATCACAACAAGAAACCTACTAAAGGAAAAATCGAAATCTCCTTGTTTTAATTCGGCGATATACTCCCAATAAAAATAGTGCTTAATCTTATAATGATAGAGCCCCATTAAAAGGAAAAAATAAACTATGAAATAATGTGATATGTTGAGTTTAATTTTCATTTTTAAGTCTCCCTGCATTAGATTCGGATAAAATAAAACATACAAGGAAGCAAAAAAAGGAAACACCTGAAAATCGATTGAAGATACTTTCAAAAAGGGTATTTACAAGGACAACAAGGACAAGTGCCAGAAAAAGGCCATGATATTCTCGGTGTTTAATAGTCTTTTCAATCAAAATTATAAAGATGGCTACAAGTAGTAAAAGGCCCAAAAGTCCATTTTCTATCCAAGTTTGCAACCATAAATTATGCGCATTATATGTATCTTTAAGCAGAAATTTGTATTCTTTTTGTTTGTATATTTCATTTAATTTTGATTGGTTCTCACCAAAGCCATAACCCCATATGGGATTTTTCTTAACAAGGGAGAAGGCCGCATCCCAGATGAGTATTCTTGTCTTAAAACCATACCTTGCATTTTTATCCAATACCAATTCACCATCTATTACTTTTTGAATAGCATCATTAGCCCGCGGATTGGTTTGAATAAATACTGAAACCACCCCACAGACCAATATAATTCCCACCACTCTTTTATATAGACTAAGATTTACCGTTGCTAAACGATAGACAAATAGCATTCCCAACACTAAAAAGCTCGCTTTATTTGAGATTAGGAATATAAGCAATATAAAAAATAGAATTAAACACCACCTATATCTTTTGTGGAACATTTTTGGGCAAAAAAGTAATATGGCTATGCCCGAACAAAGGTATAAAGCATAATAAACGGTTTGGTGAAAAATAGAAAAGTGCTTTCCAAAAAAATAATTCCCCCCGTATAAAATGGACTCCATAAAGTCTTTTCCTTCCAAAACATTTGCCCTAAAATAAAGTGTACCTTCTTGTATACCTGTAGACTGATAGAATGCATAAACTACACAGAGTAATCCTGAAAACAATAATCCAAAAACAAAAAGTTTTAACATCTTAATCCGTTGATAAATAGTATAATTATGTAGAAAAAAAAGTATTGGGAATATTAAAAAGGAGAGTTTAGTCTCCAAAAAACCAAAATATGGAGTCTCTGCAGTGAACCAGCCTATAAAATAAAGAAAGTAAAAAACAGGCAACAGCATCCATTTCCAATTCTTGTTCAAATTGGATTTCCGGAAGCTAAATATTGACAGCAACGCCCATGCAATTATTGCTAGGGTTGCTAGTTTTTGATGAAAGGGGATAAGGAAAACATACAATAATGCTGCATAATAGTATCCTTCGTTTTTTAACTTTTTTAACATGGAAAGAGTTCTTCAAAAATTGTACTTCGATACAATTTACCGTTCTGCAAAATTTGCAATGGTACGATGCTGCCACCAAAAATATATTCCATAAAGAATTATTTCATGAGTTACATAAACAGTTAAAAGTAAAGTTACCTCTAATTTTGCAAAATATGCACCAAATAACAATGTTGCAAAGGTGGTAATAAAATATAAAACCTGCCATTGTGAAGCAATTCGTAATGTATTGGTCGCATTAAATATTGAAGATAGCGGACTCGCTACTAATTTGAATAAAAAACTAAAAGATAGGATTGCAGCGAATTCACCTGATCTTTCCCATTTTTGACCAAAAACCAACGCAAAAATATCTTCCCCTAAAAAACATAGAATCAAACTTATAGGAAGCCCCATAGCAAAAAGAGCCACTGCCGATTTTTTAAAAAAACGAAAAGCATCCTCAACTTTTCCGCTATTAATCTGAGTAGCAATTTTTTGAAAAAACACATCCTTGTATGATGTGCCTATTAATCCTATAGGTGCACTTAACACCATGAAAGTAAGCCCAAAATGCCCTAAATCGTCCGTAGAATAAAACTTAGTCAATATAAGAATAAGTGCCTGTGATGAAACAGTGTTCAAAAATGCAGGGCCAACCCCGTACCTTGGATAATCAATATATTCACTTGCGACAGCCTTCAACTCACGTGGACTAACTAATCGAAATTTGACAAATGATTTTTTGAACAAAAACAGCCATGATACCAAAGTACCTATTATTTTAGCGAGGACTAGACCAAATAAAGAAAATTTTGAAAGCCCTAGTCCTATTGCCGTTATAATGTAGCCAATGGACTGAATTACTTTGGCATATGCATTGTCCTTAAAGGTTTTATGCCGTATGGACAAATTGGAAAAGGAACTCCAAATACCATAAAATATGACATAAAGTGGAACATAATATAATACATTGCCTAAATCACCAGGTAGATACTCGAAAAACAATGGAAATATTAAGAATATTAAAGCACTATAACCTATAGTAATGTATATACTAAGAGTTAAAAGCTTATTTGCATCCGAATCTTTTTTTGGCAAGACTATGGCCATTTGATATTTGCCACCAACGGCAACTGCAAAAATGCTGGCAATGGCGAAAAATGAGGTGTATAAAGCAAATTCTTCTTCCTTAAATAGCCTAGTTAATAGCGGTGTTGCCAAAAAAGGCAAAACCTGAGCAATTCCAGTTCCCATAATTTGGGAGGAAACATTTCTAGAAAACTCGGACTTCGAAAATTTTGACCAGATTTTTGAGAACAAATTAATCTTGGATTTCTTAATTTATGAGTTAGTATCCCTTAAAGCATTAATGAAGAAATGAATGATACTCCCCTTTTAAACCAACTGGCTGAGCATTTCGAATATCATGAACGATTTCAATGGCAGTTCTTGCGGCATCTAAGCCATATCCTTTGCCTTCCAATATGTCCTTATATACCATTGTGTGCAAGTCGGTAAAACCACCACTGAATTCAAGTTCTTCACCATCAATGGTTATAGACCTAAAAGTAGTTTGACCTTTGGCTTTTACTTCTTCAGGAAGGTATTCAGCATTAATCGATAAAAACCAACGAACTCTGGCATTTTCAAATTCTAAATAACCAGCGGCTCTATCTTTTTCATGTACATGAACTATATTTTCCTGTAAATCGCCAAATATCCATGATAACATGTCATAAAAATGGACTCCTATATTGGTGGCAATACCTCCAGATTTGGAAACATCTCCTTTCCAAGAGGTTTGGTACCAATGGCCCCTAGAGGTCAAATACGTTAAGTCTACTTCGAATTTGGTATCCTTTTTGGCATTTTTTACCTTTTCTTTTAGAGCAATAATACTGGGATGTACCCTTAGTTGCAGAATGTTATATACTTTTCTTCCTGTTTTTTCTTCTACCTTTTGCAGTTTGTCTATGTTCCATGGGTTTAAAACCAATGGTTTTTCACAAATGGCATCAGCTCCACTACGTAATGCAAAACGAATATGGGCATCATGTAAATAGTTTGGCGAACATATACTTACAAAATCCAAATAAGTATCTTTCTCATATTTTAATTTTTCAATATGCCTATCAAAACGTTCAAACTCCACAAAAAAGTCGGCATTTGGAAAATGAGAATCTATAACGCCTACACTATCACCTTTATCGTATGCTGCCAACAAATTATTATTAGTGTCTTTTATGGCTTTCATGTGACGTGGGGCTATATACCCCGCGGCACCTATTAATGCAAAATTTTTCATTATTTGGATTATTATGGTTGATAATTTATTCTCTTGAATTCCTAAAGTGATTTTTCATAAACTTATTATGCTTTATAGCAAAATTACCAGTAACAGTTTCATTTTCAGGGACATTTGTTGCTACCACAGCTCCCAAAGAAATTTTAGCATTATCTCCAATTATTAACCTATTTGAGATAATAGCTCCAGGACCGACCCATATATTTTTTCCCAATTGTGTATTTCCTGCTATGGTCACTGATGCAGCTAAAAGGGTACATCTTTCAATTGTAACATTATGTGAGATATGTACTTGGTTATCCATTTTAACATCATTAAATATTGTCGTGTTCTTCCCCATCAGCCCTTTATCTATTGTTGTATTAGATCCTAACTCTACGTTATTATAAATAATAACTTTGCCATCATGTTTAACGGTAAGGATTTTGTCTTGATGTTTTATACATTCAAAACTATCATTGCCAATAACACAACCAGGACCAATAACACAGTTTTCACCAATTGAAACACCTTCTAGAATAGTAACATTTGGCCCTAAGATAGTACCTTTGCCAATAATAACTCCGGTTTTTGCAATACTTGAATTTTCTCCAACAACAACACTTTCATGGACTTTTGAAGGTTCCAAATTGGTCTTATTTGTGATTATATAATTATGTAATATGTAAAATTCGTATTTCGGATTGCTTGAAATAATTATCTTTTTGTACTCTTTTAGATTGTGTTTAGTTGCAATTTCTTCTGTAGTAATTACATATTTAATATTGTTATTGTTTAATAATTCTGAAACATAAGCACCACTTTCTAAAAAAGAAAGAGAACCAGGAATTTTGGAATCTAATTTTGAAGTGATAGAAAATTCAATTTCAGATTCATTGGTTATTAGCGAAGCATTTTTTAAAACCTCTTTAAGTTCAATCTTAATCATACCTATTTTCTATATTGTTCCATTGTCAACATGAATAATTTCACCAGTAATACCACTGGACATATCATCCATTAGAAATACTACAGTATTAGCAATATCTACTACTTCTATTGGTTTTTTTCTTGAATTTCGATTGAATATTCTGTTTTTTTGATCATCACTTAAGGAAGTGCTCATATCTGTATCCATAAACCCAGGGCATATTATATTTGATCTAATTCCTAACCCTCCCCACTCCCTAGCCGTATTTTTTGAAAAGGCCTCAATGGCACCTTTAGTAGACGCATACATTGCAAGACCCTTATACCCTGTATGTGCACTAATTGATGAAATATGTAGAATAGTCCCTTTAGTTTTATGTAATAACATGTCTCTTAAAACATATTTGGTTAGCATCATGGGCGAAAATACATTTATCCTATACATCTCCTCTAATTGATCTAAATCTAGGTTTGTAATAATATCATCATAGGCAATTGCAGCATTATTCACTATTCCATGGATAGGCCCTAATGGCCTTAGCTCTTTTTTGTAAAGCTCTTTAATGTCACCTACATTTGATAAATCAAAATCTATATGGGTATATGTTTCTTTATAATTCTCTTTTAAACTGATGGATTGTAAGCTCTGTTTTCTACTTAAACCAATTACATTATACCCTCTTTCTAATAATAGATTTGTAATGGAATAACCAACACCTCTAGAATCCCCTGTTACTATAATTGTCTTCATATTTTTTTTATTTTCCCAGTTCTTGTCAATTCAAAAGTATCAACAAATTTTATGATTTGTGGAACTTTCCAATCCTGAAGTGTTTTTTTTAAGGTTGTTATAATTTGGTTTTTCTTAATCTTCTTATCTTCCTCCCTATTCAAGATTATATAAGCAACTAGAACGTTACCAATGAGCGAGTTTTTCTTGCCCATAATCAATGCATCCTTTACGTTGTCAATATTTTTTAATAACTCCTCTATTTCTGAAGGGTTAACTTTATAACCACCAACATTGATAAAATCAGAAATTCTATTTTTAAAGACAAAACCTCCATCATTTTTTGTAAACTCAACTAGGTCTCCAGTATGGTACCATTCACCATTTAATTGAAAAGACTCAGAATCACCAAGTAAGGTTTTATGGATTATCAACTCTTCATTCTCAGATATTTTTATGAGATTTTTATATCGGTTGGGAATTTTAAAACATTTTCCATTTGAAGCCAATAGACTACCAGCTTCTGAAGAAGCATAAACATTTTTTAATTGTGCATTTGGGAACTTATTTTTTATAATTTTCTCAATTCTATCATCAAATCTCTCGCCGCCAAAAGTTAAGCTTCTAATTATCTTATTCTCATTTACCACATAGTTCAACAACATTTTCATGTAAGTTGGAGTACATGAAATATGAGTGACTTTATACTTAACTATATCATCATAATTTACTCTAAAGTCGCCTCCAAAAACATATATAATTGTATTTTGGTTTAGTAGTGCTTGAAAAAAAACTTGCAGCCCTGCAAAATGAGTTGGATTATATGCAAAAGCCCAAATATTATTTTCATGATTATTTCCTTTTCTGACATACCTCATAATATTATTCAAATTTTGAGAGACTTTCTTAGGTCTTCCAGTAGTGCCAGAGGTATAAATATCAATACTTAACTCCTCCTTACTGTTCTCGAAAAACTCAAAGATACCTTGAAAGGAGGAGTATTTCAAAGCTATATTGTTTTGTTCATAACCAGATTTTTCAATATCTTCTGAGCTGATTCCTAAATCATTTAATTCAATTTCTGAAAAGTCTGCATCCAGTAATATGTTATTTTTTTTATTTAAAATGTTTCTCAGCAAGGCTAAAAAAACTTCGTATGGATTTTTGTTTTTTATGTATACATTATTAACCCCTTTCCGTTGAATATCAAGAAGGAAATCATCATATGATTTTTCGATACTTAAATAACTATCTCTCCAAAATAAATTCATCATGAATTGTCTTTAACAACTTGAATTATTTCCCCCAGGGTAAATACTAACTGATTTTCAAAAACATCGACATCATATTCATCCTCTATCATTACTGTTAGAGCTGCAAGGTCAAAGGATGTCAATCCTAAATCGTCTCTTAAATTTGCGTTGTCTTTTAAATCGGTGAAAACATCTTGATCAAATGAATCGTTGTCTTTTAAAATCTCCTTAATAAATTCAATTATTATCTCTCTCATAGTTTTATTTATTAATATCCGTACCTGTTTATAAAAATGCCAGTAATTTTGAGGTTATATATTTTAACTCATTTTCAGACAAATAGGGGTTCATAGGTAGGCTCATAATCTCCTCCGAAATTTTCTCCGATATAGGGAAATCTCCTTTTCTACCTCCTAAATAGACAAAACATTCCTGTAAGTGTAAGGGCATTGGATAATGTATCGCTGTTGGAATACCAGCCATTTTCAATTTTTCCTGTAACAGGTCTCTTTTGTCAAGCCTGATGGAATATTGCGCCCAAACGGAAGTTCTATCCTCCTTTATCACAGGAATAGGTATGTGGTCATTTAAGTATTTAGAGTATGTCTGAGCAACCTCCTGACGCCTCTTAACGTCTTTATCATAATGATCTAATTTTGCATTTAGAACAGCGGCTTGTAAGGAGTCTAAACGTCCGCCTATACCTACATATTGATGGTGATATCTTTTTGATTGGCCATGAAGTCTTAAGCTTTTTATTTTCTCTGCAAAAATATCATTATTTGTAAAAACCGCCCCACCATCTCCAAAGCAACCTAAAGGTTTTGCGGGGAAGAAACTGGTACAGGCAATATCGCTTAAGTTGCAGCTTTTTTTACCTTTGTAGGTGGCCCCAAAACTTTGTGCGGCATCTTCAATGACCGTTATATTATGTTTATTGGCTATGGAGTTTATTTCATCCATATCTGCAGGTTGCCCATATAGGGAAACTGGTATAATAGCTTTGGTTTTATCCGTAATAGCAGCCTCAATTTTTAATGGATCTATATTATAGGTAGTTTCCTCTATATCCACAAACACCGGCTTAGCTTTTAAGAAGGCAATTGTCTCTGCCGTTGCTATAAAGGTAAAAGGGGTTGTAATAATTTCATCTCCTGGTTGGATATCCATCGCCATCATTGCCAATAAAAGGGCATCCGTGCCTGACGAACAAGAAATACTATGCTTTGCACCAACAAAATGTGACAGCTTGTTTTCTAATTCAGTTACGGCTGGGCCCATGATGAAACTACTGGTATTGACCACCTTGGACATCGCCTTATCTATGGCTTCTTTATGCTCTTGATAGGCAAGCCCTAAGTTTGCAAAATCTATATTCATATTTCTTTTGAATTATTTTCTAATTAATAATGCTATTCACTTAATTCAGAAATTTCCAGTCGACTGGCAAAACTACAATAAATATTGTTTTTCAACATTGCTGTAGTAATTTTCTACCAGTTTTCTTACTTTATAATAATTTGCCTCGATTTTTCTAGGTTAAGGGGCTTATTAATAATTCCAATGTTTTATTCTTTGAGACTATCTAATACACTATATTCAGGTCGTTTAGCTAAACTTTGATAATAATTCTCCTTCACAATAGTTGTAGTATTTTTCAACCCATTTTCTTCCAGGATGTTGAGGGCAAACCCATACCAGCTCATGGCTTTACCGTCCGTAAAATGGTAAGTGCCAAATTGCTGATTGCTATTGGCTACGAGGTTCAATAGATATTTGGCAAGGTTGACTGCATTGGTAGGGCAGCCTAACTGCGCGTCCGTAATACGCAACTCTTCTCCTTTTTTGGCCTTATCCAATATTGTCCTGTAAAAATTCTTTCCATATTTTTTATGGTACAGCCAGGAAGTGCGTACTATATAATACTCCTCCATTATTTCTTTGACATATTTTTCACCTTCCCATTTGGATTTTCCGTATTCGTTGATTGGATTGGGCCGGTCATCAACGGTATATGGCGATCCTTTTTCTCCGTCAAAGACATAGTCCGTAGATATGTGTGTTAGTGTTACATGATATTTCTTGCAGAGCAGGGCTAGGTTCTTAACA
>TARA_R110002012_G_scaffold151599_1_pt1 | contig 14192 bp, 4 predicted proteins | sample TARA_R110002012 | Tara Oceans TARA_R110002012 (sample SAMEA4396515) | marine metagenome | biome: Westerlies Biome; feature: [DCM] deep chlorophyll maximum layer (ENVO:01000326); material: water (ENVO:00002006), including particulate matter (ENVO:01000060) such as... | depth 40 m
ACCAGCTATAAAAACTAAATCAAACGAAACAGTTGGTCAGACTACAGTTAATCCTAGAGAGCCTGAACTAACAACTCAACCAGCTACTCTTCAAGCAACAAATACTAATAATAATGAAAGTAATGAAGTTTTTGTTAATAATCTTAGTAATAATAAACCAACAATATCTCCTGCAAATATTACAGCATCTTTGCCTAACCTTACAAATAAAAATATAGTTCAAGCACAAGAAATTAGTGGTGTTGGTGAAACTATGGAAGGTGAAGGAGATGTAACTAAAGATGATCAAGGAAATAATCAATTATCTTCTGATGATGCTAAAGGGAGTGAAAATGTGAGTAATAATCAAGGATCTAGTTCAGCAAATGAAAAGAAACCCATATCAATTAAAAAACCTACAGATAATCCTATTACTGGTATTATTGATAAAGAAGCCCGTGAAGCAAGAATTAAAAAAATGGATGAAGAATTAGCTAAAGGTCTTAAAGGTGAACTCCCTGATAATGCTAAACTATCTGATCCTTCTGAAGAAGATGGCACTAAACTTATTTATGAATCCGCTAAAACAATAACAGGTGAAGATCCTATTACCGTAGCTGAACCTGCTACAACTCCAGATGCTGAAGAAGTTCAAGCTATGGATGATGAAGTTGTTAAAACTGTAGATGATGTAGAAAAAGCTGATGATGTAACTATAGATCCTGTAACAGGAAAACGAAGAGAAGCTGCCCAAGTTGATTTAGATGAATTAGCTATGGTAGATGAAGATGCAGATGTTGATGCAGCACAATTAGAAAAGCTTTCAGACGAATCTACTGTAAATATAGATGATGTTAAAGTTAAAGGTGTAGATTCTATTGATGCAGCTACAGTAGCAGATGAATTTAGATCAGATGATCCTGAAGCTAATGCTGCACTTGTTAAAGAAGTAACAGGTAAACTAAGCCCCGGAGCTAAAGCAGAAGTAGTAAAAGTAGCAGGTCTTTCAGAAAGAAAAATTACTAGATATAAAAAACAATTAAGAAATGCTGGTTTATCAGAAGATGAAATTAAAGAAATAGGAAATGATCCATCAGCATTAGAAGATAGAGTATTAGATTTTTCTGAAGAAGAAAGAGGCGTGATAGAAGGTTTACCTGAAGAAGCTCTTGTTAGCACTCAAATAGAAGGTCTTCTTGAAGGTATGGAAGAAGGTAATCCTCCTGCATGGGCTAGACCAGCTATCTCTGCTGTTAATCAAATGTTAGCTCAAAGAGGCATGAGTGCTTCTACAGTAGGTCGTGATGCATTATTTAATGCTGTTATACAAAGTGCTATGCCTATTGCACAATCTAATGCTCAAGCAATACAAGCCAGTGTATCTCAGTCTAAAGATATAGAAGCTAAAGCAGCTATGCAAGATGCAGCAATGGCTCAAGAAAGAGCAGTTCAATATGCTGGTAATGTATTTAATATGGATATGGCAAACTTTAATGCTAAACAACAAGCAGCAGTAACTAATGCTAAATATTTTCAAACAGTAGCTTTAACTGAAACTAATAATAGACAACAAGCAGCTATACAAGATGCTGTAATTACATCACAACTTAACATAGCTGAAGCAGACATGCAAACTAAAGCTAGAATAAATAATGCTAATGCATTTTTAAAACTTGACATGGCTAATTTAGCTAATCAACAACAAGCAAATATAACAGAAGCTCAAATAGAAAATCAAAGAATGTTAAGTAATCAAGCTGCTGAAAACACAGCTTTAGCTTTAAACACTACTGAACAAAATAAAGTAGATATGTTTATGACTAATGTTCAAAAAGAAATAGAAATTACTAATGCTGCTGCTGTAAATAACATGGCTCAATTTAATACTAATCAAGAAAATGCTGCTACAGCTAGAGAAGCTGATAGAGAACTTGATAGACGTAAAGCTAATGCAGCTATGGCTCAAGATATAAATAAATTTAATGCTGATATGAAGCAAAGGAGGGATACATGGAATGCTGCAAATGCTGCGGCTGTACAAGCTGCCGATGTGGTTTATCATCGTAAAACAAACCAAGTAAACACAGCTACTCAGAATGCTGTTAATTTACAAAATGCTATGAATGGATTTAATATGACTGTTAAATCTATGTCTTTTTTAAATCAAGAAATGAGAGATCAAGCAGACTTTGAATTTAAAGCATATGAAGCAGAAGAACAAAGAGCAGCTTCAGTTATTGTAGGTGCTTTAGGAGCAGATGCTAAAGCATATGAACAAGGGGGTTGGTCAAAAGCACTTAGAGATCAGATTAACGCACTAATTAGGATTATGACATAAGGTAAAATATATGAAAAGTTTTTTTAGTAAAATAGCTAAAGGGTTTAGAGAAATAGGTAAAGGATTTAAAAAGTTTTTTAAATCTAAAATAGGTAGAATATTAGGAACTATTTTATTAGCTATAGCTTTACCTGCTGTAGGAGGAGCTATTTTTGGAGCAGGAGCAGGTGCAGGAACAGCAGCAGCAGGAACTACTTTAGGAGGTACTTCAACAGTTGCGGCTGCTACAGGAACAGGAGCAGCAGCTCAGACAGCAGCAGCAGCTTTAAGTCCTACTCTTGGAGCTACTACTGGAGCATTAGGAGGCACTATAGCTGCTCCGGGTACAACATTAGCAGGTACTTCGGCAGGAGCTTTAAGTGGCACTGTTGCAGGAGGAGTAGGAAGTAGTGCGGTAGTCTCTCCAGCTTCTTTGTTAGGAGGAGCAGGTTCAGGAGCAGGAGTAGCTGCTACAGGATCAGGAGCTATTGAAACTGTAGCAACAGCAGGTTTAGATAATATTTTAACATCTACTGCTCCAAAAATAACTGAAATTCATTCTGCTAAAGATGTTTTAAATGTTGCTGATGCATTATCTGGAAATTTAAAAGCTACTAATCCTAATGCAATGTTTAATTCTGTATCAGACGCAGGAAAAGCTTCTTTAAAAAATCTTGAAACTGTTGCTATAACTCCTGAAAAAGCTGTGAAGTTAGGACTTAATGACAAAGCAGAAGCATTTGCTTCATCTTATAATCCTATGCAAGAAGGAGGAGTTTCTCAACTTACAGCTAAAATGAATATTGAAGGAGGAGTAGGTAAAGGATCTCTTTCTAATGTAAGTAAATCAACATTAAAAGATAGTTATATAAAATTAAGTGAAGGAATTCCAAAATTTAATGATTTATCATTAGCTCAACAAGAAGTAACAATGCAAAATTATTTAAGCCCCGGAAATAATTGGTCACAATCTTTTACTGATTCAACTTTTAGAAATAGTTATTCTGATTTAATAGCTAAAGAAGGAACATCAAATTTAGGAGGAATGTTAAATTCTACTAAATTAGATTTGTCAGTTGCAGGTGAAATACCTGGAGTTCGACAGTATCAAAGTATGGGAGAAGCTTTTCAAGCTGGAGATAGTTTATTAAGTAAAGCAGGTAATGTAGGTGAATACATAGCAGATACTTCTATATCTGATATAACTAGAGGAAAATATACTGGAGTTGGGGGAGAAACAGGAGTAGGAACAGCAAGTGTAGCGGGATATACTACAGCTTCTCAATTTGCTAGTCCTGAATTTGAAGGCAGAGAAATGAGTCCTTCTACTCTTAGTGTAGCTCAAGAAATGGCAAGTAGAGGAACTGCATATACTGATAATACTCTTTCAGGAGTAACTACTGATATGTATAGTAATAATATTGAAGATTATCAAGGTGCAAATTATATGGGCTATATGAATTCAATAAATCAACAAAATAATGTTACACATTCTTATGGTCATAATGATGTGAGCATGGGTCACATAGATCCAGTTATGTATGGATAATTAAATTAGGAAATAATATATGGCAGAACAACCTTTAATTGATGAAGATATTGTAAATGAAATATCTCCTTTTCAAAAACCTATTCCGGGCCAATCATTAACTAATGATCCTGACACTTCTTATGCTTGGGAGAGTCCTCCTGAGTATGTTACTGTAGAAGATGGTATTGAATACTTTATGGATAAACTATTAGATAAAGATGCTTTTAGTAATTTAATTCAATTATTAGCATCTAAAAGATTTTCTATAGCTACTTTAGCTCAGATAATGTTAGAGAAAGGTTGGAGAGAAGGGAAATGGAAATCTGATCTTATGTTGCTTCTTGCAGAACCTTTAATGGTTATACTAATGGCTATTTCTGAAAGAGCAGAAATTAGAGATTATGAATTATATGATGGTGAAAATGACGAAGTTGATGAAGAAGAAGAAGTAAATATAACAAACGATCTTAGAGATTCCATGAAAGAAGCTACATTTTTTAGAGGTTTAAATATACCACCAGTAAAAAAAGAAAGTGTTCCTGAAGGTGTGTTAGAACAAATAAAAGAAATGCCTATTCCAGAAAAAGAAAGTTTATTAGCTGTTCCAGAAGAATCTACTTCTGAAGAAAGTTTATTAGGGAGATCATAAATGTCTATAATTGATAGAGTAGGGCCTATAATAGATACTGTAATGGGTGCTAACCAAGGCAGAAGAAACAAACAAAGAAGAAGAGAAAATGCTTTAATGGGAACAAGCATAGCTCTTGGACTTATAGGAAATTTTAAAAGAAATAAATATTTAGAAAAAGCAGACCAAGTTTCTATTGATCAATGGATTAACATGGGAAAAGCTAGAAATGATATATCAGAATTAAAACTTCAAAAAGAAGAAATGGCTCCTTATGCTAAAGCTTTAACTGGAATTGATCTTACTAATATGGGACATGTTGAAGCAGCTATAGGAGATTCTATTCATCAAAAAGTTATGAATAATAATCAAGATATGATAGCTACAGGAAAAGCAGGAGAATTTACAACAAGAAAAGATTTTTTAGCTAATTCTCAAGGTTATTTTTCTCCTGAAGGAATTGAAAAAATTAATTCTTTATATCAAAATGAATTAAATAATATTACACAAAGAGTAAAAACAGGTAAAAAAATTGATCTTCCAAATCTTGAATATCATTTTTCACAATTAGAACAAAATAAATTAAATTCTGATTTTGTAAAAGACGCTTCTTTATTAAATTTATTTACTGGGAAAACTGAAAAAAGATTAAATAAAAAAGTAGAAGGATTTGATCAATATACTAAAATGTTTATTTCTGATTCTGTTAGAGATAATGCAGCAGCTATAACTGACTTAAATAATTCATCTAATATTGAACAATCAAGAAACGCTTTAAAAAATCATAAAATGTCTGATGTATATAGAATGAACAGAAACACATTAGAAATTTTACAACTTATGCACCCTAAAGTAAAAGCAGCAAAATTAAAAGAATTAGAAACTGAATTAAATGCTGTAGAACAAATCAATGGGAAAATTCCTGTAAATGAATTAGATCAAATATCTGATAGGTTATTTTTTAATATGATTAATCCTTCAGCAGGACTTGGATTAGCTAGAAAAAATAAAGCAACTAGAACAAGATTAATTTATGAAGATGATACTTTATCTGACAAAGAAAAAGAAATTAAATATTCTTATATAGATAAAGCTTATAGAAGTAATATTGAAACTATGCAAGCTATAAATGAATTAGAACCTGCTCAAAAAGAATTACATAAAATAAATACAAGACAAAATAGAATAGATTATAGAGCTACGTTACCTCCTGAACAAAAAAGTTCTTTTGATAAAGTTATGGCTGCTTCAGAAATGTCAGGTGATCCTATAATTTCTTCTTTTATTGCAAAAACAGCTGAGCAAGAAGAACTTCAACGAATAAATATGCAGTATGATCCTAATATAGCTAGACAAAATTTAAGTCTTCAAAAAGATGTAGTTTTAACATTACAAACTAATGGATTACCTTTAAATGTTAAAGGTTTAGAAGATTTACAAAAATCACAATTAATAACTAGACAAGAAATAAATAAATTACTATCTATTCCTTTTAAAGATAGAGCTATATTTATGCTTGATTATACTTATTTTGATGGCAAAGAACTTTCTGACGATAGAATTCCTATAGTTGAAAAAACATTAAAAAATATAGAAGAAGAAAATCCTATGATGGGAGAAATTTCTGAGCTTATAAGAAAAGGAGATAAAAGTGCTAACATATTTTTTGGAAATATGCTTGGCAGAGTTCAATGGTTTATAGAAGAAAATAAAAAAATAGAAAGTTTATCAAGCGGAATTAATTTAGATAGAGATCAAATGTACAAACTTGTTTTACAATCAGATGCTATAAATGAAGATGTTAGTATAAAAGATGGAAAAATTGTTTTTCATCCTGATGCTAGTGCAGGGCCTAGAGAATCTACTTTAAGAAAAATATTTAATGAGCCAGAAGCACAATCTTACTTTAGAAATATTAAAGTTCAAAGAGATGCTAATCAAAAAACTTTAGCATCTTTAGGTTATAAATATGATGAAGAAGAGGGCTATTCTTATACAAGTAATTATGGAAAAGAAATAGATAATTTAGCTGCTGATGATCCTGAAGAAGCTATTGTTAAATTAAATAATTCTAGATTAGAATTAATTAATATGCTTAATCAAGATGAAAATATATCTGAAAAAGATCAAAAAGATACTATTAGAAATATTAATAAAATAAGTAGAAATTTAATAGATACTTATTCTCCCAATAGAATTGCATGGAAAGAAGATAAATTTGTTTTAATTCCTCAAACTCAAGCGGGTCAAATAAAAACAATGTTGGAAAATAGAATAGAAGAAACTAAAAACGAATTAGATAAACTTCCTAAAAGACGGAATTTAAGAACAAGAGAGTTATTATCAGATACAGCAAGCCAAGCTTATAAAGATTTAAATTTAGACTTAGAAGATTATCAAGAAAAATATGATGAATTAACTGAAGCTATGTCAATTAAAGCTACATATGAAAATCCAGATAAAAGTGGATTTAGATTTTACACTCCTGAAGCTTATAGACAAGCTAAAAAAACTATAAGAAATATGGTTGGTGAATAATAAATGGCAGTTAAACTTCCATCTACATTAGCAAGTCAAGAGTATAATTCATCTTATTCTAGAAGTCCTTTAGGAGGAGAAACTTTAGATGATTTAGAAAATGATGATAATTATATTGATATAGCATCTCGTTTTCTTCAAGGCATAGGAGAAAAAGAAAGTAATGTTGATGACTTATACGAATACTTTAGAGATGCAGATTGGAATTTAGCATCAGGAGCTAATAGAGCTTTTAAAGAACTTCCAAATTTTAGTGATCAACAAAAAAAAGATTATAGGTACTTAAAACAAAGATTTGATAAAGCAGATACAGGAAGCATGTCACAGTATCTTAGTGCTGCTAGAGACATAGGAATTGATATTGTTACTGATCCTATGTCTATACTTAGTGCTATGTTTATTCCTTTAACTGGAGGAGCTTCAGTAGCTACAAGAGCAGCATTAGGTGAAGCAACTCGTATGGGTTTAAAGCAAGTAGGTAAAGGATTTGCTCAAAGTAAACCTTTAATGGCTGTTGCTAAAAAAGAAAAAATAGAGCCTGTTCAAAAAGGAGTAGCATTAGTTAAAACTAAATTAGCTAGAAAGCAAGCTATTCAAAAATACTACAAAGATCAAGTTAAGTATTATGGTACGTTAGGAGCTGCTGAAGGCTCTATATGGGCTGGAATGGATGAGTACCTTAGACAAGAACGAGATGACGTAGATGGTATTGATTTACGCTATGGTATGGATTATTCTGATATAGGGTTAAGCGCAGCTATGGGAGGCATTTTAGGTGGAGCTTTTGGAGCTTTGCCTACTAAACTAGGTCAAAAATTTTCTCCTGAAGTAAGAAATTCTTTACATAAGTTTGCAGATGAAACTCAATTAGATGAATCTGATTTAATATTTAGAGCAAACAAAGCTAAAGATATTTTTATATCTAACACAATAGGTAAGCCTACTACACGGCTTATGACTATTTCTAAATATTCTCCAACTTTACAAAAATTATTAACTACTTTTAGATATGATACTTACAAAGGCATTGAAGATGTAGATTTAGAATCTGTTAGAAAAGGTAAAGAACCTATTACAAGATCTTATAAAGAAACTTCAGATGACTATGAAGGTCGATATATGGTTGCTTATGAGGATGCTGTTAGACCTTTATTAAAAGGTAAAAAATTAACTAAAAAAGATGAACAAATTCTTACAGAGTTAATGAGAAGTAAAGAAGCTCAAGATATTTTTGAAGAACAAATAGTTGATGCAGATAGGATTAAAAAAGTAAAAGAATTATTTCCTAATGTTTCTATAGATCATATAAATACTTATGCGGCAGTAAGAAATTTATCTAATAGAGTATTAGGAGATGGTCAAAAAGTTGGAATATATAGACAAGCTTTAAAAGCTGGCCCTAATGCGTGGTTTCCAAGAAGGTGGAAATGGAGTGTTGTAGATGAAGATAGAGATGAGTTAGCTAAAATTATGGTAGATTCTAACGCTGTCGTAGTAGATGACAATATAGCTTTAGAGTTAATAGATGAAGGTAATAAAGAAAATTTATCTAATTTGATAAGTTTAGAAAATAATATAGTTGATTTAATAGATAATACTAAAAATAAAAATTATGAAGATATTATTAAAATTGCTCGTAGTTATAATATTGATATTCCAAAAGAAGGAGATGTTGAATTAGCTGCTGTAACTTTTGGAAAACAATTAACAGAAACAAGAAATGTTAAAAGAGAATTAATAAATGCTTTGCCTAGCAGTAGAAAATTAACTGATGAAAAATATAAAGCAGCTAATAATGTTATAGATGAAATGTTAAGTAAAAAAGATTTACTTCATCAAATAGACGGAGATACTTTAGGTACAATGTTGCCTTCATCTTTTAGCCCTAGAAATTTATTTATGTTAGATGATAAAGATATAGCTAAATTTATTGATGATGATTTTGATTTATTAATGAGAGATTATTTTAGTTCTAGTGCTAAATTATATGCAAGAAAACAATTATTTGGTGCTAACGTAGATGAGTTTAAAGAACGATTTATTGATGATATACGGGATGAATTAAAAACGGCTGGAGGATCTTTAAAAGGAAAAGATGCTGAAGAACTTGTTAAAATATATGAATATGCTACAGGGTTAAATCAACAAGGATTTAATTCTAATGTTGCTAATACGTTAGCAGACTATAGTAAATTATCTCAACAATTAGCTCACTTACCTTTAGCTACTTTATCAAGTTTAACAGAAATGTTAATTCCTTTAACTAGAGTAGATGCAGATATTTATGCTAAAGGAGTAGGCAATGCATTTAAAAATGCTAGTACTTCTTTTTATGATAATACTAAAAAACTTTTACAAGATGATCATAACTTAGGAAGAGAAGAAGCTCATAGAGAAATGCATAGAGTTATGCTTGGACTTGAGCAAGCTATAGCTCAACGTATTGATTCATTAGCAGGAGAAGGAGTTCAAAGTCCTTTAGCTAGAAAAATACAAAATGTGTTTTTTAAAGGTAACTTATTAAGTCAATGGACTCGCACAGTTCAGTTAGCTGCTTTTACTATGGGTAAAGATATGATTACTCGTAACTTAAAAACAATTAAAAATCTTGAAGCTAAAGGAATTAAAAATTTAACTAAATTTGAAAAATTAAAACTAGATGATGCTACTCTTCAATTGTATGATTTAGATGTTGACATTAATAGAGGTAAAACTTGGATAGATCGAGGAGAATCTAAGTACCATAAAATTTCAGAAGATAGATTTACTAATGTAAAAAAATGGGATGATTTTTATGAGAATCATATAATGAAAGGTGCTGCACGTTTTGCTAATGAAGTAATTTTAGATCCTTCTAAAGCAGCAGTTACTAGACCTCATGCTCAACAACATCCTGTAGGAACTATTCTGTTTCAATTTTTAGGTTATCCAACTGCATTTACTAATACAGTATTAAAAAATTATTATACTCAAATGAAAAGAAATCCTGTAACAGGTACAGCTAAAGTAGGAAGCGTAGCTTTGTTAATGACAGGAGTTGCAACAGGTTTAAATGCAATAAGAAGTAATGGAGAAAGCTTAGAAAAAGAACCTAATGAAATTATTTTAGATTCTGTAAGTCGTTGGGGTGGGTTAGGTTTTGGAGAGTATATACAAAACATTAGAAAGAATCAAGAAATAGGTGGAGGAACTTTAGGCTCTGTAGCTAAAGGTATATCAGGCCCTATTGTTGGAGATGTTGTAGATAGTATTCTTTATCGTAAAGGCCCTAATGAATTTTTAATGACTAATATGCCGGGATATTCTGCATTAGATATGGCATCTTCTGGAATAAAAGCTGTAACAGGAGATGAAGTAAATATTAAAGGTAATTTAAAAAGCCTTGCAAGAGAACAAGATTATAATATTGATGTAGGTTTAGGTATAAGAAAACCTAGAGAACCTGTTAACCCTTATACATCTGCTACAAAATTTATGAGAGATGAATTAAAAGCTGCTAAAGGATATGCAATAGGAGGTACAGTAGACGAAGAAATAAAAGGCATATCTAAAAATCCTAGTACTAAAATAGATAAGATGACAGGTGTTCCTTACTCTAAACAAGCTGGAGATATTATAGAAGATAGAGAAGAATTTGCAATAGGAGGATTTGCAAAGTTAGCTAAAGAAACTCTTTCTTCTATTTTAAATATAAGCTCTAAAGAAATTGATGAAGACCCTAGATTAAACTATACTAATAAATTATTTTTAAATCAAAAAGATATTGAAGAAGATCCTTTAGATGATTTTACAGGATTAACTATTGAGCAAGGCCCTGAAGAACAATTAAGAATTAAAAACTTAATGTTAGATGACTCAGAATTTAAAGATGATTATGTTCATATAAGAAATCCTGAAGCTGATGAGCGTACTTTAATGTCTCGCGTTACTCCTATGGAATACAAAGAAGAAGAGATAGGATCTAATTTATATAACTATAAAGGTACTCCATATAATGAAGTAACCTCTAATGATGTATTGTTAAGAGCTAGTAGAAGTTTAGATTATGAAGGTGACATACCTAATGCTCCATTCTTGTTAGTATATGATGACAAATTTTTAAACGTATTCCAAAATCTTGAAACTAAAAAAGCTTTAAACAGTATAAGAAAAGATTATGAAAAAGAATTAGAACAAATAAAACAGATAGATAATTTAGATACTAAGTATCCTGAGTTTGATTCTACTTACTTTGCTCAAAAAATACTTTCTAAGTATAATGATAAATTTTCAAATGTTCTTCTTAACGAAGGCTATGATGTTATTGGTTACTTTCCTAAATCACAAACTAATTTATCTAAAGAACTAACAGATATACAAGGTTCTTATGTAATAGATAAAATATTAACAGCTAAAGGAACTGAAGATAAATCTAAATCTGTAAAAGATGCATTAGGTATATATAGTCCAGAAGAATTACAAGAACTTATTAATTTAGAATCAATAAGCAGAGCAAGAAAAGATAAAGAAATACAAGATACTTATGAAACTATTGAAAGAGTAAATCCTAAAACTAATCAAACTTTTAAACAACGAATAAAACTTCCTGAAGAAATAAAAGCTGAATATGAAAAAGATAAAGATGTACCTTTAGAAATTTTTAAAAGAGAAGAAACAGGTTATGAAGATTTAGTAGGGCCTACAGATCCTGAAATAGATGATCCTGTTGAAAGGATGGCTGAGCCTGTATATAAAATAACTGATGGTATTCGTAGGAAAAGATCTTACATACTTTTAAACCCAGAAGCTCAATTAATTAATTTGCATAAAACTGCTAAGCCTTCTCAGAAAGAAATAGATTTTGTTAATGCTAGGCCAACTCAAGAAAAGATTGATTTTATTAACGAAGGTAATGTTACTAATCTTCCTGTTAAAGCCATTACTAATATACTAGATAATGAAAAAACTTTTCACATGGTTAGTACTGCTTCTTCTGCTACTGATATGGGTCAAATAATTTCTTATCATCCTTTAACTAATAAATTTTTAAGAGATGTTAGAAATAGTATAGATATAGGAAGTGATCTGCCTGTTGTTGAATTTACTGCTACATCTTTTAATGTTCCTGAAGCTTCTATAGATCCTAGTGGAATGATACGAATGGATTTAGAAGGGCCTTATGGAATTATAAACAGAATTAAAACTGGACGTATGAAAACTAAATTTGAAGCTTTGCTTGAAGAAGGTAAATATTCTCCAGAAGATGCAGATACAAGTTATTTTAATATAGGTGATACTGATAATCCAAAAGAAGATTATAAAGAAGTAATAGATTTTATTATATTTCATGAAAGAGCGCATAATAGAATTAAACGTAAACCTAATGAAGATTCTAATAATTATGAAAAAAGAATAAATCAAGTTGCTATAGCTAAGTTAAAACAACAAGCTACTTATGAAAAGTTAGTAGAGGTTTTAAATAAACAAAGCAAAACAGAAGATATAAAATACATAAGAATGGATACGTTTGGAGGACAAGAAATTCCTGTGCTTTATAAGAATGTATACACAAAAGAAAATGTAGTTAATTTAGTTAAAAATAATGCTGGACAACCTTCTAAACTTTGGTTTCATCCTTTAGATAATAATATATTAAATCCTTTAGCTAGGCATTGGAGACTTCTTAATATAGAAGATCAAGATATTTTAGATAGATTAGAACCTGATACTATTAGAAAATATATAGAAGAACAAGATGAAATAAAACTGCATAAACATGAAGCTAATAAAAATAGATTTGTTAATGATGTTTATCAACGATTAGGAGAGCAAGGACAAGTAGAAGAAGAAATAAAATTAGGAGGAGGTAAGTTAGGTCTTGCAGATGTTGCAGAAGAACTAGATAGAAATCTTAAAATGGAAAAAAGATATGATGATTTAGTCCCTCAAAAATCAGCTATACTTTATAAAAGAGGTAGAACTTGGACAAGGACTCCTCCACCTAGAATAGAAACTGGATTAACTCCTCAGACTAATCCTCAAGTAACTATAGCATCTCCAACTAAACAACAAGCTAAAGTAGCAGTACTTAAAAATACAGAAGGTTTAAATGATTTAGAAATAGAATTAGTTAGTCAAGCTTGGTTATATGAAGAAACAGGAGGAGGAGCAGGAGACTATCAACCATTAAAAAGATATGTAGAAGAAAACTTACCATTTTCTAAAGGAGCAGGAACTCAAGCTTTTATAAAAGATTTAATAAATGAATTCTCAGCAGAGCCTAAAGTACGTGGAAGATTAGCTAAAGTATTAAGAAGAAAAACTAAACCTAAAGAAACAGGCAATGTTCCTTATAAAGATTTTAGCCAAGGATCTTTAGTTACTTCTCTTAGAAAGAAGAACTATACTGGAGGCATACAGAATGTTGTAGCTAATTTAGTTGGAATTAAAGATGAAGATTTAAAATGGGCTAATACTCTTGGAGAATCATTTAATCCTGAAGCTTCTAAAGGAGGAATAGATACTAAAGGTGACGCAGCTAGACATATGGCTTTAGGTTATCTTATACAAAAATCAGACTATCCTAAAACTGCTTATGCATTAAATAATTTCAGAGAAAATATAGATCCTAAAGGAAGAACTATGGACCGTCATAATAATCTTCTTGGTTTTAATTTAAAAGCAGTTGATAAACTTCAAGCTGAAGAAGAAATAAATAAATTATTTAAACAAAATAAACCTATATTTTTTACTCCTGAAGAAAGCAATAAAAGAAGAGGATATGAAGAAGGTTCTTTAGCTTCTTTACTTAAAAGAAAAGGTAATCAATACAGAGATGGTAAATTAAAATCTCAAAGAGGATTCTTAGGCCCTATTAAAAATCTTAAAGATGGAGGAACCATGACTGAATTTTCTACTGATATGAATTATCAAGGAAAAAAAATTATTATACCTACAATGGTTCCTACACAAACTAATGAAGCTATAAATTATATGAGAAATATGGAAGCAGGTAAAGGTTGGAATATGAAAAAGCCTATGGATAAACAAATAATAAACGCTGCTCGTAAACATGCTGTTATGCGTTTAACTGAAGGTAAAGATCCTTTTTATCAAGAGGGTGAAGATAGTCCTTTTCCATTTAAAGGTATTAAATTAAATAGTGGTGGATTGCTTAATAGATTAAAAAGGAAAAGTGCTTAATGTCTTTTAAATATTTT
>TARA_R110002012_G_scaffold80818_5_pt1 | contig 14184 bp, 17 predicted proteins | sample TARA_R110002012 | Tara Oceans TARA_R110002012 (sample SAMEA4396515) | marine metagenome | biome: Westerlies Biome; feature: [DCM] deep chlorophyll maximum layer (ENVO:01000326); material: water (ENVO:00002006), including particulate matter (ENVO:01000060) such as... | depth 40 m
TCAAGGAATGTACCGCACTATGGGAGAAACTTGCTGTTCTTTCTTCAAGGGACAAGGTAAAATTACAAACCTAAAGAGTGCTTAAGGTACTTGATAATAAGTGAAAACGTAAAGTAGTAGTCTCTACTCCGAAGTATCGGGGTAGGGATTACTACCCTATAAAAAAAAGGTTGATAATTATGGCTTTAGTAAAATTGAAAACACATAGAAATGGCGAACTAGTAATAAGAGGGGCAGGGGAAACACTTTATTCCATTAATGCAAATGCTCCTTGTGAAGTACCTGCAAGAATTGCAGCATTGTATTTAGGAGATGAAGCAATAGAAATAGACTTTACAGAAGATGATAAAAAGGATATTGCAAACTTACCTGAAAATAGAGTAAAAGCAATTCGTAGGCACTTAGGTGTTGAGGGAGATATTCTTGATATATTATATCCTAAGAAAGCAAAAACTCCTGTAAAGAAAAAGGTCGAAGCAGTTGTAGAAAAGGCAGTGGAGACCGTTACTGAAACCGTATTACCAAAAGAAGAAAAAGTAGTGGAAAAGAAACCTGCTACTAAGAAAACACCTGCAAAAAAGAAAACACCTGCAAAGAAAACTACAACTAAGAAGGAAGTGAAGTAATGACCTCAGCAGGTAGCCCTGTAAAAACTGCAAGTGCAGTACTAAATGATGGTAATTGTAAATTAACAAGTATTCATTTTTGTTCCACCGGAACTGCTACTTTGAAAATATACGACCATAACAATACAACTGTTGGTTCAGCAGATGAAGTTGCTAGATTAATTTTAACTGCTAATACTACAATTGAATTTGATATGCACAACAGGTCAATGGGAACAGGAATAACCGCAATCTTAAGTGGAACGGGCGGTTCATACTCCTGTACTTGGAGTTGATTTTGTGCCTAGTATTGATACAGATACAAGATTAGTAATGACTATATTATTCGTTGGTGCTATTAGTGGTACTAACATTTATTTTTACACTATATATGGAATTGATTTTCCGTACACCGGATTGTCCCACGCAGTACTGTTTGGGATATGTACAGTAGGGGGAATAATGTTATTGAAGGCATTATTTGATTTAATGTTAAATGATGTGATTGAAGATTTTTTATTACAAAGGAAAATAGATGCTTATTGGAATAGGAAAGCAAGAGATGAAGAAAATAGAAAAAGAGTTAGAGAATCACTTAGAAGTTTTAATCAGACATTCGGACAACCTTTCTATGGAGATTCTAACTTACCTGCAATGCAGCAACAGAACCCGCAACAATTTGATGCGAATACTATTAGCCCAACATTTTTAACAGGGTTCAATGAGTAGGTGATTATATGGTAGGAGAAATCCTAATGGGATTCGATGAATCCACATTAGCCTATGATTTACAAAGAGCGCATTCTGCTGATATATGGTTCTTAAGAGCAAGATTTTTCCTTTGGAGTGGTATTGCTTGTGGTGTTAGTTTTTTAGTCGGACATGCAATATCTTTGTTCGGGTATAATTTATTTACTGCTTCATGGAATGGAATACTTAATTTATGGCATCATTTGGTGTGATAATTAATGTCAGTAATGGCGGGGTTCGCTATTCTATTAGTTGAAGGTATGAATAAGGTTTACCAAAGATTACATTCTATACCATTTGGGGTATATGGGGCGAGTAAAGCAGGTAAAACTACCCTACATCATCAACTAAGAACTAGAGGGGAAGTTCCTTCTATTACAGATAGAACAGTAGGATTACATAGAGCCTCAAGAAAATATGTAAAATTAGATGGTGATGCTCATACTGTCAAAACTGCTGATGTCGGAGGTGAAACAGTATTTTGGCAAGAGTGGGTAGAAGATATGAGAACTCGAAAAGTTAAATATATTATTTTTATGTTAGATGATAGACATATGGATAAGCACTACGATATAGAACAACAGTTATGTTGGACTTTTTTAGTGGATACTATTTGTTCTCCCTATTGGAATATTGGTGGAAAAAAGAAAAAGAAAAAATTACACGACTATCCTGTTGCCGTTGGTCTTTGGGCTAATAAACATGATTTGTGGAAAGATAAATATGAATACGAAACAATAGAAAAACACCCAATATTTGAATCTTTTAGGAATGGAATGCAGAAGTTAAATGATAAGGGAATACCCTGCTACAAATACATAGTAAGTGCTAAATCTGATTCAGAGATGGTATATAGAGGAATCCTAACAATGATAAAGGACTACTAAGGGTGAAATACCACATGACAATGAACTATAACCCGCCAAATCTAATTGGCGCACAATCAGCCCATGTGGGAACTAACCCATTTTTAGATAGATTTTCTGCCGCGAGAGCAGCAGGTTCAATAATACAATATGAGTATAAAAATCTAAAACCAAAAAAACAATTGAAAGAAATAACTAAAGTTTTAATGCCGGAAAAAAAGAGGTTTTTGAAAATACCATACAGATTCAAATACAACTTAAAGGATAGATGTGTTGTTTGCGGTTCACAAAAAGTTTGGGAAGCAGGTGATTCTATGAGACCGCCATTACCGTTACATAAGGTTAGAAAGGGTTATCCCATGAGAGGAACTTATTGTGATAAACACGCAGCAATACACCGTCAGTACGAAATGTTAGAACAACAAATATTAGCAGAAGAACATGGGCTTTCTTTTAGTGCTTATATTCCTTCTGCTAAAAGTTTGAATCCTGTTAACTTAGTAACATCAGGCCCAATGACTACATTAAAACAAGCAGATATGCAATCTCTTTCTGCTATGGGTTGGACTATCAGACCTCCTAATAATGGTACTGAAAATAAAGAAGAAGAATTGTTTAGATTAATTATAGAAACTAATAATATTAATGAAAGAGTCAAAACTCTATTAACCGAAGGCGTTAACGTTGTCAATGTCGAAACAGGGGGGGAGTGATTAATGGGATTATTCGGTACAAGTAATAGTAATCTTGCGACTCAAATAGGAGCGCAACAGCAAACACAATTCAAAGCAATGAATAATCTTCTAACTTTACAAGAAAATCATGTAGAAGATTTTTTTCAATATCATGGAGAAGCATTCTTAGGTGCATTAGAAAAACTAATAGAAGATACAGTAGCGAGAACTGTAAGTCAAATGTTAGTTAAATTAGAGTTTAGTCAAAGTTCTAGTGGTAATCTTTCTATTACTCCCGATGCTCTTAGTGATTTTACTGCTATAACACAGGAAAATATAGATTTAGATATACAAAACCTATTGGCTACTGCTGTAAATAGTGAAGTTGTAATGCAAAGAAGAATGGCAAAACAACAATATCTTGAAGCACAGGGTTTTAGTTCTCCTTCTGCTCCACAGCCACAAACTAATACTATGGGTGCTATGAATCCACAGGGATTAAACCCAAGTCAGATACAAGGCGGTAACATGAGTACTAATTTTAACAACACATTAAATCAACAACAGATGGCTATGAATAACGGTAGTGGTTATCCTATTCCTCCTAGTGGTTATGACAACATGAATAATCCTTATTGGATTGACCCACAAACAGGTCAGCCTACTTACACTCCGCCACAAAGCGGTCTTGGTCTAGCACAAGGTTTGGGTAAAGCAGTTGCATGGGCTAAATGGCTTGCTTAAGGTGGTTCAATGGTTGTAAAAATTAGGGCTAGGTCTATCAGAAACCGATACCCTAGAAATAATTCTCTAATTATTAGTATTGATGACGCTAAACAAGGTAAGGGTTTTACAAACTTTAAATCATTTACGGGAGATGCTGAAAAAATAGCAATACAATTTGCCTCTAGTATTTTTGCTGATTCTTCTGTTAAACCTAGTCCAGAGATGATTGATAGTTTAGGATATACTTTTGGTCTTCTCAGAATGACTAATAAAAACTTCCTTCAAACAAGAAGGGGGGAAAAGATATTATCAGAAGCAGAAGCAAAAAAACAACTTTCTGAACTTAAAAAAATAAATAAAATAATAATAGAAAATATTGGTAATGTTAAACTAGGAACATTGTTGAAAGCATTAGAAAAAGAGAAATTAATTTCTATTGGAAAAAGACCCGAAGATATTCTTACAATACCAACTTATGAAAAAATTAAAAAATCAAATCTTTTAGTTAGAGATTTAAAGGACTATGAAAAAATAAAACAGTTTACAAATCAAGATTATCTAAAAGAAGGTTCTAAACAAGAAGATTCTCCCGAAAGACGGTTGCGATTAGATTTAGACGATAAAAAGGAAGTTAAAGTTAACAGTATTATGAATGCGTTTGATAATAGTAAAATAATTTTTAATTCTACATATCTAAAGATGAATATGAAAACAACAACTAATTTAATATCAATAGATACTAAAAAATATCTTAGTGATTTGTTTGACTTAGAAAATTATCCAAGAATAGAAGACGAAGACTTTCCCTTCTTAAAAATAAAAACTAATGAAAGTATGAAAATAGCAGAAATTGAAGGATTAATAGATGATTATTTTAATAAAAACACTAAACTGATTGATGATATGAAATCATTAATGCAAGGCGATAGTGAAGAAAGCGAAGAGGCTAAAAGGGAATTTAAAAAAATACCTAGTAAATCTAGAAAACTTTATCAAGAATTATCTGAAAATGATTTTGCTAGTAATTTTTCTCTAACAGACAATGATTTTATTAGTAGGAATAAAATAAAACGTAGGGATTTCTTGCTTTTGAAAGACAATTTAGAAAGAATTGTTAGCGACTCAAAACCAAAAAAAACAGATGATTTAGAAACAGATAGTTCGTCCACGCAAAAACAAGAAAATAAAAAAGAATTATTTTATGATAGTATTTTAAAGACTATTACTATTCTAAAGGAATCTATTGAAAAAGGAAATCTAATAATTCTTAAGAGAACTTTTAACGAAGATAAAACGTATGTGGATGAAGACGGATATGAAGTATATTCTATATTCGGTACAGAAAAAACAGGACTAACATTAGAAAAAGCGTATGATATAATTAAAGAAGAATATAAAAAATTATCAAAAAAGGATGCTATAAAAGATATGATTAGAAATGACATTAGAGCATTTACGGACTTTGATGATGTACATGATACTATTATTTCATATTTGACACCAATGAATCAAGAGTTGGAAGTAGGTACGTTAGATATACCGTATAAGTTAACAAAAAATAAAATGTTAGATTCTTATGAAAATTTTGAAGAATATATAATATACGATAAACAGGTCGGAATTAAAGTTAGGACAGATAAACAGAGAAACAGACTTTCTGCCGCAAAAACAAGAGACCCACAAACACTTCAAGAAGTTACGGATAACAGACCTAGAAACGAAAGAGGAACTTTAACCTTCGGTGATAGGTTCGGAGATAAGGCAATAAATACTGCTAAACAACATGTTGATTTACTAAGTGCGATTAGTGAGTTTGAAACTTATATTGATAGTGATATTTTTAATTTTTATTATCAGTTCGATAGAACAGGATTTACAAAAAAACAGGGAATATCGGCTGATATGTTTTTACAATACATATTTGGTAGTAATAATCGTACCTTAGTACAGAATGTTGAAACGGCCACGAAAAAAATAAAGAAAATTTTAGAAATGATTGATGAAAGTACTGATGTTGTTAACCGATTACAAAGAGGAGTTAAAAAAGAGGGTGAAAAGGATGAAAATATCTATATTGCCGGAGAACAGGCAAGAGAGGTAGTTGAGGCAGACCCGTTAGATAATGATGTAATTGAAGGATACACGACCTATGTTAAATTAATAACTAATTACAGTATAACAGATGGCGAATTAAGTAGCAAGACAACAAATAAAGTAACTAATTTTGATATTAGTTCAATATTTTATTTTTACAGTCAGAACGAATTAAGAAAACTAGCCGAAATAATAGAAAAAATTAATGAAGAACTAAAAGAAGTTAAATCTGGAAATTTAAAGAATAGTGAACTAAGATACAATTTATTAGACTTATGGAAAGACTTTCGGTTTGACACAAAAAAAGATTTATCGAGTGAGTTTATAGAATTGTTTGAAGAAGACGAGTTAGATACTTCTGCAAGACTTAACGATGAAGACGGGTTAACTACTACAATTGATGAAGGTAAGTTTTATTCTAAAGAGTATGAGGAAGTTCCAATGGATAGCAAGGAAAAGGCGGGGGAAACATACATCAAAAGAGACGGTAAGAAATATAAAAAGATAAAAGACGGTGGTAAACAAATGCCACCATTAGACCGATACGAAAGTGAAATGTTATCTTCAAAATTAGAAACCGTTAGTATAGTAAAACTTAACAAAGTAGAATTAAGGGATAAGACAGAAATTAAAGTTACACAAAGAGCAGGTAATCCTAGTAGCAATATACTTTCGGGTTCGGGTAGCGGTACACCCCCTACAAAATTAAATTCTAAAGATGCGAACAGTCTTTTGGCCGCAAGTGCTAATTACGAAAACTTAATCGAAGGTATATAACGGGTGGTAATTAAATGGGTAAAGTAAGTTCACCAAGTGATTTTACTAATATAGATGTAAATTATAACATTGGATTTGGATATTACACAACACATACAGATGTTTCTAACCTATTACAGATTAGTGCCTTTAGCGATAGTACTACCCCTACAAGGGCAGAAGTTGGTAAGATAATAAAGAGAGTAGAAGAAAAAATAGATGATGGTATTAAACAATCATATCGTCCTATAATACATAAGGATGAATATTTTTCATTTGATGGTTGGAACAAAGGGGCTTATCCTGTATCAATATGGAAAGACTATGTTGGGTTTGTACAATTGTCGCAACCTAAAGTTCAAAAAATAGTTAGATTAGAAGTATGGCAGGGAAGCGAATACAAAGATTTGGCTTCTGCTACTGCTAAAATAACATTACCTACATCAGTAACAAATAGTGCTTGGACTATCTCATTAACAGTAGGTTCTTACACTTTTAATCTAGTTGAAAGTACACACTTTTACGATAACTTTGGCCCTAAAACTACTGCTAGTCAATTGGTAGATGCTATCAATGAAGTCTTCCCACATAAAACTGCTAGGTTTACAGGAGAAGTAGCACCTAAATCTGTTACTGCAAATGGAAATGCTAATGTTCATATTTCAGATTTCTTTTATGCAACTACTGATTCAGAAGATAGTAAAACTGTAATTATCTCTTCTTTGTTAATGGGCGAAGATGGTTCGGCCTGTACTTTGACTTCTAACTTTGGTTCAGTTACAAGTTTTACAGATAACCAAGACCAAAATAGAATGGGAGATTATTGGACTATTGATACAGAAGGTAAAATATTTTTCAAAAGAGAATTTCCGTATGTACAAAACCATTCTATTAGAGTAACTTATGTTGCCGGAGATGGAAGAGTACCTGCTCCTATACATGAAGCAGCGACTAAATTAGTAGCAGCAGAAGTTATTCGGCATGATGATAATTCTATTCTAATAGCAGAAACAGGCTCTAATATAGATTTGAAAACAAAGCATGATATTTTACTTGAAGAAGCAAATAAAATTATTGATGGTAAGAAAAATCTAATACATTTTATTTCGTGATATTTATGTCTAAGTATGCTCAACTATTGACCGAACTTATGAGAGTACAAGTGGAACGTAATATTATTCTAAAGGAGATGGAAGGTATCTTAGGATTTGATATTAGTTTTTCCGATGAAGATTTAAGAAAACATGCAATAGAACTTTTAGAAAAAAGAATTGTTCAAGATATAACAAACGAAATAAGAGGATTTTGATATGGATGAAGTAACGTTTATTGTTAGATTACTTACTGACAATTGGGCTGCTTCCGCTACAACATTAACAAATAATGGTAGTATTATTGCAAGTCATGCAGTAACACCTAAGTTTATTGATGTGCGTTCAATAGAACCTAAAACCGGAAGAAGAGTTGATGTTGATTCACAAGAGGTAATAATTGTTTTTGAAGAGAGTGCAAATACGGAATATCCTACAATAGATTATGCAGTTAGAAATGAATCTTTTACCTTTACTTTACACATACGAGTTTTACATAGAAGAGATTTTCCAACTATTACTTATTCTAGAGATAGATTACAAGCATTGTATAGAATTGCACGATACATTTTAGAACATAACTCCCTACGTCCAACTGTTTATGTCGGTGGGGGAACTTCAGGAACAATAGAGGAAAGTGCTGAGTTACTAAAGTTAACAAGTAGAAGCGAGGCTAATGATAGAGGTAAAAGACTATTAGGGTACAAGTTATCAGTTGAAATGAAACGGTTTGGACGGAATACATAGGGTGATTAAAAAATGGTAAGTAATGAAGTGTTTGTAGGCGCAGGGACAATGGCTACTTTAGTGCCGGAAATGGATATGTATTTTGATAGTATGAAAGTTACTCATCCTAATCTTAATACAGTAGTTTTGACTACTGATGATAGTGGTAAATTTAAATTTTTAACAAATCTATATGTTGGTTGTAGAGCAAAAGTTACCGACTCTTCTAGTAAAATTTATCATGTAATGGTTACATCAAATACTGAAACTAGTTTTACTTTTGATACTAATGTATCTGATATTACAGGAGCAACGGGGCAAACTCCTTCTCAAACCGAAGAACTTGTGGATGTTAAATTATTAGGATTTGGCGCACCTGTTATTGCACCTTCAACTTCTAATCAAAAATTACTTTCTGATAATTGGTTAGGATTAGTTAATACTTTTTCTCCACCTAGCGTTGATGTTGAAACAAAAGAATTAGCATTAATGGGTGGCAATACAAGGAATCTATCTTTACAATATAGAGGTGCTGAAACTGTTAGTGGAGGTTCTTTGGATATTTCTCTGAATAATGGTTCTTGGTTATATTATGCTTTAGGAAAAGTAACTGATGTCAATGCTACTAATACTCATCCGTGGACTACTTCAACCTCCGACAAGTTCATTACTAATCCTACTACATATGGATTGGTTAGAGTTCCTAGTAATGATGGTATTGAATATCCACCGTTACCAACGTCTGCGGCTGATACAGCAGCGTTAGTTCAGACTGATGTTATTACTACATTAGCAAGTAATTATACTACGGGCGGTACAGAAATAGTATTAACTAGCGATACCGGATTTGCAGGTACAGGTAGCGGAACTATAAATGGTGTAGCGTTTTCTTGGACAGGTAAAAATGGAACTACACTTACTGTTGCAAGTTCAACTGCTAGTTATACAGCAGGTGTTGAAATAATAACTACGGCCGCAACCGGATTGGCTGCGTCCTACGATGAAATAAGAGATGATAGTGTTTTAACATATATATTCGGAGAAGCAAACGGTGCTTCTCTTCCTTCTTTCGGGTTAGATGTATCATATAGAAAGTCGGACGTGTCTGCAACCACAGCCGTTGATAATTTAGCCCCACATGAAAATATTTATTCTAGAATATTTACAGGATGTCAAGTTAATACTTTAACTCTTAATTTTGAAGAAGGACAGGAACTAAAGACTAGTTTAGATTTAGTTACTAGGAGAGCATATGATGTGGTTACTGATAGTTCTGATAATTATATTCCACATAACGGTGTTTTGAATCCTAGTGGATTGAAGAACTTTAGTGCTACTGCTTCCGACAACTACCCATTCATGTTTTCTGACGGTGCTTTGACTGTATTCGGTCAAACATTTGGAAGAGTTAAATCGGGTTCTGTTACAATTAACAATAATATTACTCCACAAAGATACATTGGAAATACAAATAGACAGGTTATGAATGAACATATACCTGCACAAAGAACATATGAGATTTCAATGACCGCACTAATTACAGATACAAAACTTTGGGATGAATTAAGAAAGCAAGACGGAGAAGTTACTGCTACTGATGAATTACTTACCCTAAACTTTACTAAAAATGCAGATGAATTAATAAAAATGTCGTTTCAAAATTACATAATTAAAACTGTTGATATTCCTTTCCCCGAAGATAAGGGTGCAATAGAAGTAACATTCACAGCATCAGCAAGAACACTAGTGCAAGGCTCATGTCAATACACAGGTAAATGGGCTTTAATGCATTAATACGGAGGACTATTAAATTAGATAATAGTTCAATATCACATTCCACTAACATCGTTTGTTTGTTAGTATATAGTTAGGTGGAAAAACATGGTAGAAGAAAAGAAAGCAATAACAGATAAGAGTAGGCTATTTGCCGCAGTAAATACAGAATGCCATCACATAAGGGTAGCCCCCGATAGTGATGAATACCTACAAGTTTGGATTAAAGAACCAACTTGGTTACAGGTAGAACAAGCGTTGTCAAGCGTGATGAACATTGATTCTAAAACACAATCAGTTGATTTAGATTTAAATAAAATGTATAAATTCATGGTTGAAAACTTTGTTGAAAAAACAGACCCTCTTTTAACAACTGTTGATTTACTAAGACTTAGCCCTTATGTTGGCGCACAACTTAAAGAAATTCTCCCTAATCCTTTCACCGATTTAATGGGGGATGATACGGGAAACGAAAGTTAATTCGCAGAGCATTAAAGGGTGGGCAAGTTCCACCACATATTGCTTCACGAATTATGATATATACATATTCAACTACTTTCAACTCAAGTCCTTTAGAGGCATACAATACTCCCGCTATTCTAGTAAAACAAATGTTAGAAGTTCACGGTGAAGTAAAAAGAATAGAAGCAGAAGAAATGGAAAAGGCTAGTAAGGGGAAATAATATGTCTGAAAAAGATAACTTAGATGAATTAAGGGACGGATTAAAGGAAGTTGATAAACTTCTTTTAATGTCTGCTAAACAAGCCCAATTACTTAAATTAGAATTAAGTGGCCTTAACAAGTTTATTGATAGTAAAAACTATGAGATTCTTAGTAGGTTTATTTCAGGTACAGGTGCTTGGAGAGTAATGAATAAAATTAAGGCTTCTATACAAACCATGTCTCAATTTCAAACGATGGCTGAAAGAGCAGATTTAAGAAGAGTTGAACAAGAAAAGAAAATGGGAGATTTAATTCGACAAAGGAATAAGGCTCAAGAAGTTGCAGATGCTTTGAGACTACAAGATGATGCAAAATTAAAAGAATTAGCCGAGCATTCTAACAGTTTAACAATTGCATTGGAAAAACAAAGGTTAGGAGACACCAACGCAGTAAAAAATTATATTGAGCAAATAGGTGAAGCCGAAAAAGCAACAACGGATATGATTGCGCTTCTCAAAGAAGATGGAGGGACTAGTAAGTTTAATTTGTTTGGTAAAGGCTTTAGTGATAATCAGGATAATATAACTTATTCTGGAAAAAAAGGAGATATAAGATTTGATGCTCTAAAAAATAGAAGTATGAGTCAAAGAATGAGAGCCTATACTAAAATTGCTTGGGCTGATGCAAAATCTCCATTTAAAGGAATTAAACAAGGTAAACTTGCTAATTTTATGAAAACCGTAAAGGCATCTGCTAAAGAACAACTCAAATTTATAGGAAAAGTAATGGTATATCTCGCTATATTTGCAATAGGTTTAACTTTATTAATTAAAGCATTTAAAATGCTTCAACCTACTATTACTAAAACATTAGATGAGTGGGGATATATATTTAGTTTCGTATTTGATGTAATTTCACAGGGATTAGGTATGATATATGAGGGACTTACTGATATTTTTGAGGGAATTATGTCGGGAGATATTTTTAAGGTATTAGAAGGAATGTCGAAAATATTTATTGGAACAATTGTTACAGCACTTTCTGTTGTATTTGGTTTAGGAATTGCAACAATATGGATGGGTATGATGATGATTTGGGATGCTGTTACAACAGGAGGAGAACAGGGTGCTAATGCTTTAGGTGGAATAACAGTTCTACTAGGAACAGTTGCTATGGCAATTGCATTATTCGCAGGTGCGGCAATAAGTTGGCCTCTATTAATTGTAGGTGGTCTTGTAGCAGGGCTTGGACTTATTCTTCCTAAAATATTTGGATTTTCAACAGGAGGAATAGTAAATTCTAGTATGCAAATAGTAGGAGAAAGAGGGCCAGAATTAGTATCCTTACCTAGAGGTTCTAGAGTACATTCTAATGCAGATAGTAAAAGAATGGCTCTTGGGGGTGGAGGCTCAGGTGGAAATACTATTAACGTTCATGTTAATGGTAGGGTTGGTGCATCTGATGCAGAAATACGAGATATAGCAAATAAGGTTGCTAGAGAAATTAACCTAAGAATGAGCAGAACAGGTAGTGGGGTGAATAACTTTTGAGTGCAATAGACCCAAATCATATGGTAATGTTAGAATTGTCTAGAAGAAATGAGATTGGTTCGGATGCTGTAACCAATAGAATACCATTACACATTACTGATGTTTCAATTAGTACTAATAAAACAGTACCAAATATGGGTGTTCCACTTTCGGGAGCAGTAAGAGGTGAGTCTCTTAATCTTGCATTTGATATGGGACTATCTCAAAAAACTGTTAGTTTAACAGGAGTTCTTTTAGAACAAAATATTGTTAAACAAAGCAAAGATGGAGATACAAATAAAAAAAATGTTACTCTAACATCCTTTGAATTAATGCAATTATTACACTCTTATGTTGATTCGAGTTCTTTACAAGACGACCAAAATATAAATAAAATACTATTCTTTTATCCTAGTAAAGTAACTAACACTTTCGACCAAAGAACAAGTGATAGGGAAGGCAATTCTATTACAGCAGAAGAAATGAAAGTCCTAAGTATTGACAGAGTTCCTTTAGTTCCTTTTTCTTGGAAAAATAGAGCATATGACAATGATTTTACTTTTGGTACAGGAAATAAAATGAATAACCCATCCAACATTTTTGATAATGCTAACCTAGATAATAACCACATAGGAATTACAGGATTTATACGTTCCTTTAGTACACAAATAGTAGCGGCTGAATTTCCTACTATTAGTTTTAATTTAGAATTTGAAGAAGCAAAAGTGATAGGCGATAATTTCTTTGATTGAGGTGAAGAAAAATGGCTAACGTATATATTGGAGATTCTAAAGCATTAGTATTTCCTGTTATGTGTGATGGCTATTTAAAATTAGATGCCGATACAGTGGGTACAGCCACGTCTAAAGGCAACTTTTGGAATCATACTGATAACTTTACCATTGAAGCAATTATAACGCCATATGACGTTAATGGAAACGGTCATGGTTCTGCTGATATAGATACAAAAACTTCTACGAGAACACCACCAAGCCCTGCCGAAGATGAAACAGAAACTAACTTTCAAAGTGCTAGGTATTTTGGAACAGGTAATTTGTTAACAGACCACATAACAAATAGATTATCTCATAAAATGATGTTATTTTACAATAATAATTTTAAGTTTTATTTACAGAATACTACGACTACTAATTATAATCAACCTGCTGAATATAAATTGTGTGTTGATTTTACAAATACTTCGGGATTGACTACTACTGTTTCTAGCGATAATCCTATTATAACTGCTGTTAATACTTTACACGGTTATTATGATTCTAATGGTTATTATGAAAAACATAATACTAGTTTGACTAAATTAACTTCTGTTGCTAGTATTACAGGTACGTTACTTACATTTACTTCGGGAACGGATGCTGAAAAATTAGTAATATTAGATGAATTAGGGGCGAACAATAGTGGCGGTACTGAAATATTTAATAGCAGTGGTGTAAGTTTAGGAAAGGTTTTGAGTAAAAATACTTTAGGAACTAATCGTAGTGCTACATTATCCCTATCTCAATCTTCTACAATTACAGGAGATGTGTATGTTTCTCAACCTAGAGAAGCACTGTATTTAGAAGAAGTTTACAAGGTTTCTTGTTCGTATAGAAAGAACGGTCAAATAGAATTATATGTCAACAATCAATCTATCAAAACCCAAACTCTTTCAGTTCCTACCTTTGAGTTTGATTCAACTACCAATAATGGCGAATCTAGGATAGGTAAAGGAACTCTTACTAGTGAACAATTTATGGGAGAATTTTTTGAAATCTCAATGCATAAAGGGAAAGAACCGAGTTTAACAATCAATACTTTAACGCCTAGTTACAGTAACATTTTATTTTATTATACATTTGGTGAGTAAATGTCGGGTCGAATGCTATTTCCTTTGAATACAGGTGTTAGTGAAAATGAAATAAGTATTAGC
>TARA_R110002012_G_scaffold85815_2_pt1 | contig 14183 bp, 16 predicted proteins | sample TARA_R110002012 | Tara Oceans TARA_R110002012 (sample SAMEA4396515) | marine metagenome | biome: Westerlies Biome; feature: [DCM] deep chlorophyll maximum layer (ENVO:01000326); material: water (ENVO:00002006), including particulate matter (ENVO:01000060) such as... | depth 40 m
ACTTTCACATATAGTAAGTTCTTTCGAGTTTATTTTATTAATTATTTCTAGTTCCTCTTTAGTCATATCATTAATCTCAAAAAACTCGTATTCTTCCGCCGACATTTCTTTATTTCTTCGTTGTAAAGTATCAAGCGTTTTCATTGAAACGGTAATCGGCTTACGAGTCAATCCATACTCAAGCCACCACTCTAAAAGAGCGTCTGAAGTATAGCCTCTATTTTTAAATGCTTGCACAGTATAAAGCCTTTCATCATCCCATCCAGTAAATTTTCCTTCTGCTATATCTTTTGCATATTGAGAGGAAGAAAATCTAACTTCATTACCGTCTTGGTCTAATATTTTCACTCGACCCCAATAAGTAGTTTCAGGATAATCCCAATCGAAAAAGTTATATAATATCTTTTGTTTTGCCGTAGAGTCTTGTAAATCTATTCCTCTAATAACATGAGTAACTCCAGTAAGGTTGTCATCAATAGCCGATTGGAAATCAAGCATAGGCCAAGCCTTATATGAATTCCCTGTTCGTGGATGGGCTTTTCTTTGCACCCTAAACAGCACAAAATCCCTGTGGGCGGGGTTGGGAGCATCAAGGTCGGTTCTTGCCCTTAGAACCCACTCTCCTGCCTCGAAATCACCATCTATCATCCTATCGAACAAGTCAAGGTTTTCACTAATGGTTAATTTCCTATGTGGGCAAGGAATACTTGCATCTTTTAACTCTTTAAAGTTTTTACAATTACACATATAAGCACCATTCAACGAAATAAGTTCTTTAGCATATTTGTAATATAAATCTATCCTATCGCTTGCAATTACTACATCATCAGGGGCTTTTCCTGTTAGCCATGCAGTATCTTTAAGGATTTGAACGTAAGCATCTAGTATAGGGGGTTTAACATCGGTAGAAGTATCATCAAATCTTAGTATAAAATCTCCACCATATTTATTAGCATAATAATTGTTTATTAAGACCCCTCTCATATGACCTACGGTTAAAGGGGCGTTTGGATTCGGAGCGAATCTTACTTTAAAATTCCCTTGTTCTACATTAGATAATTCAGGAAAGGTTCTTTCTATTTTTATTTTTTCTCTTTCCAATCTTTCAATTTTCGAGGAATCAATTTCCATCAATTCTTTTCTTACTGCTAGTTCTCCGCGTTTTTGCATTAATGAATTCGCACGATTTACTTCACCTATAACATATCTTGGTAGTAATCTTCCGTATTTTTTCATATCGAAGTTTTGACTTAGCCTTCCCATTATTGACCCTATTTGGGCTTGTCCGTGTTCTAAACAATTTTGTAGGGCAAACGAGTAAATAATATTAGTTTCTTCTTTAGAAGGTTTCCAATCATCTGCCATAAATTATTAATACGTTTTTTACTATTTAAAACCTATTGATTACCATATTGTATTATGTTGCATTTCAGAAACAATTGTAAAAAAGTCTTTTGAACCACCGATTAGTGAATTATCTGAACCATTACTATTAATTCTAACGCTAATATTTCCCGTTTTATTTTCCCAACCTACTAAGTTATCATCAAAATAAACAGTAGTTCCGTTTTCTTCAGTCGTTGTTTCAGACATAACTTGGTGCAGAATTATAGAATCATTCGTATTATTATCATAAAATGTCCAAGTAATTGTTATCATTCCTGCCGGACCTATGGGTGGGGCTTCGAATTTATATTGAAGGGTGTAATTAAGATAAAGTGATTCAGTATTATTACTTACATTAAAATTATAATCATGTTGGTTTTCATAGGCTAAGTAAACTCCGTCAGTAAAAACGTAACTATCATTAAAGAATTCATTTTCAGTAGTTATTATAGATACTAAATCATTATCAATTAATCCTTCTGAATCTTTAGAAATACATCCTGTGAAACTTGTTAGGATTCCAATAGTGATAATAAAAATCAAAAAAAATACTTTACCATTTATTTTAAAGTTTGTCCAATTTCTTTCCATATTATTTTTAAATACACCTAACACCTATATAAATATTAGTTATACTATAACTAATCCTCATCCCAAGTCCATACTTCCCAAGGATTATTATCGAAATCCCACTTATCAGGTGAATAGTCATTTTGAACATCTACAAAATTTCTTACAGAACTAATATATTTTTCGCCTTCAACCGTTCCTAAAGCCAACTCATTTAAAAATATATCTATTGCAATTCTTGTTCGTAAAGTCTTTTTTGTTCCTGTTTGTGATAAATCTCTATTTTCTGCTATGTATTGTAACTCTGTTTTTGATTTATATTCTAAACTATCTAAAAACCTAAGTAAATATGAATTTTCTTCAGTATATACAATAGGTTCTGCTTCACCCTCCTCTCTTACTAAGTTTATATCAAGCAAATTAGTATCTTCATCTTTATAATCATACAAAAATGGTTGGACTACAGTAGTAACAAACGAACCACCATCAACATCTTTGAACATAAGTATCATGCATTTTTCCCCTGCAACATCATAAATTATAGGTTCATTAGGAGAATGATAATAGTTATCATCTAACCAACTTTCTATTTTTCTTTTAGTTGCAATTGAAACTATCGAATCTTCATATATAAACTCATCTCTTCTTGTTAATTGATTAATAAAGTTTTTTTCTTCATTAGTCATTTCTTTTGATGGGTCTATGTTCATTTGCTTTGATATGGAAATTAATATTAAGAGTTTAATTTGAGGATTTAATTTATCCCACCTTTCTGATATTAAAATATCCTCATCAGCCCAACCCCCTATTTTGTCATCATCAGTTGGAGATAAAAGAAACTGGCCTAATTCGTTACTAAGACCCTCTTCCTCCATCCAGTCATAAGCATCATCCCACCAATCTTCCACATCTTCCGTGTAGTCCTCAGATAACATTCTTTCAATTCGATACGCTACGTCATCATTTATCGCTTCTATTTCATCTATGCTTTTATGAATATATTTGTTTACCCATTCTTCAAGATTACTCAGTTGTTCAACAGTTAATTTTTCCAACCCTGTTATTTTCAAGGGTTCTGCCTCAAAGGATTCTGCATTCCATTGGTGTGTCCAATTAAAATCAACCGGCATAGGAGTTTTTCTTGAAATTACTCTTTTGATAGTTTTAGGCTTCAATTCAAATTTAATCAATGATGGGACTCTTTCTAAATCATCTTTTTGTTTAATAATCTGCTTTAATTCTTTAACATCGCTTGAGCCATATTTTGTTTTAAATTGAGAAGGCTTTCCTACATATCCTGTATTTAAGTTATCTCTAAAAACATAAATTTCTTCTTTAGCCTCGAAGGATTCTGCACCATAATTGCCACAAGGTTCAGCACCATAAGTTATGCAAGGGTCTTTCCCACAACCACAATTCTTTTTTTTGGCTTCGAACTTATTTTTCATAAAAGAGCGAGTGCCGATAAAATAACCCAATCCTGTAACTAGACCAATTGCTAACCACTCTTGAGAAGTTATTAGTCTATTAGATGTATCATCCATAAAATATAATAATTCTTTTGACTATTTAAAGATTCATCTATGATTAAAAGTTTTTCCACAAACCCTACATTTATTTTCTCCTATAACTCTAGGACAAATTGAATCTTCGCATTTGACTTTTCTAAACTTCATACACATCGCAACAATACATTACCTTTAAGTCTTACGACTTTACTTTCTTGTTTTAGCGTAAAGATAAAGTAATCCTAGAGTGGCTCCAACTTTTAAGCCTGTTTCTTTAGTCAATTGTTCTGCCGAAAATCCTTGTGGTGGGCTAGATTGCCTAACTCCGAACACATTTTCCCACCAAGGGAATATATTTGCCCAGTATGATTTGAAACTTGCTGCACCGGGTCTTGAATCGGTTAGATATTGGAAGTCTTGAGGGTCTGCACTTGTTACAGGAGTTCCCCAATATGGTTTAGGATTATTAATTTGTTGAGGCATACCGCCACTACCCGAAAATGCATATAATTCTCCTGATGAATTTCTAGTATATCCTCTTTGCGCCCAAGCCGCACCCGGACCTGCGGCAGAAGTGGATTTTGTGTAATATAGGGTGCTACCATCCGGTTTGGTTGTCATAGAAATAATTTCTTCTTTAGTTCCTGTCGCACTATTAATAATACAATTTTTTTGAGTATATGCTGTGCCTCCTTCAGAACTAGAACAAGGACCGATTGAGAGACTCATATTTACAGATATATATTTTGACTATTTAAAGTTTTGCCACCATTTCATGAAGTGTGTTATTATTTTAAATCAAAAGGAGAAATATTCCAATTTATAAAACCCGATTGTTGGGAGACTTTAAAAATTTTTATTGGATTACTTGATTTGTGGTTAGCGTAAAACCCGCCATATATTTGAGTCTCAAAATCATCATAAAGATGTATGGGATTTCGATTTACAAAACGAATCCCCATTATATAAATTCCTGATTCTTTCTTGTTTTCAGTTGTCTGAATAGGAATAGCAAATTTAATAATAGTATTATATTCTTTCAACCCATCTCCCGAACCAACTTCAAAATTCCGCCAGTTTTTTGGATTATAATAAAACCCCCATAAGTATTCTTCTTTCCTCTCTTGCACCACAATTATTGGATAATTGATTTTTAAATCTTCTATAATTTCTTTCACTAATGATTTCAAGTCTTTAGGGTTTTGATTTAATGAGAACTGACCCTTTCCAAAAATAATTTCATCTTGACTTTTTATAGTTACCCAAGATTTTTCTTTTTCTTGAAAATCCTTTACTAAATCATTTGTTTTGTCTACAGTTTCTCTCTTGACCTTCATCGACTTGTTTTCAAGATTATTAAAGGCTAATAATTTCCAAGATGAAAAATTGTAAGTTTCGACTTTGGTTAAATCAGAAGAAATGGTTTTATCAAGAGGTGCCCATAGATTATTATTTTCTAAGCCTAAAGTTTTGATGAAATCTGATAAATTTTTAATTAACGACCATTTACTAGGATTAACAGATTTTATTTCATCCATTTCTTTAGTATTAGGTATTATCATTTTTCCCATATATTAAAATATATTATTATTACTATTTAAAATCTTTCATCCTCTAAATTATATTCAAAGGTTAATTCCAAAGGACCATCTTTAGGATAGGCTAACGGTGTGTCTTTAACGTAAAAGATTTGAAATAATCCTTCTGAAGCAACTATTCCTAAATTTTCCTTTTTAATATAATTTATAGTTCCGATAGGATGATTATCGTCTAATCCATAATTAACCGTAGTATGCATCCTAACTTTGTATCTTGAAAGTAAATCCTCTAATATAGTTAATTTCATATCTCCTTCATCATCAACTCTTCCTTCAGATAAAGCATCAGCCCCAACCTCAAAATTTCCTAAAAAGGTTTCTGCTAGTGTATCATTGGCTATTAAAGGAATTTCTAGTTGCGACCTAAGCCAATCTACTATATCTTTACTCCAAAACTCACCCACTTCAGTATCAGGAAGAGTTGAAACAAAATTGTCAAAGTCAATTTGCCACCAAATAAAAGGAGCATCGGGTGATTGGATTGTTCCATCATCTTCTTCTAACATTCCTTGTATCTTATCATCCATCCCTACTATATGACCGTATATTACTAGGCTATGGTCGTAAAGCACAAAAACATTAAGCGACCATCTTCTTCCTTCTTTGATTATAATATCTGCTTCATCAATTTTCTGCTTACTCATAGTCCTAACCGTAGTTCTTGCTTCTCTTGAAGCCCTAGAAGCAGACATTCCGCTACTCATATTAAGTAAAAATTGATTTACCTTTTGTTCCATATTTCTTTCAATAACTACTTTTCTATTTTTAATCTTATATTTCATTCCTGAATAAGCCATATATTTTTTTATAGTTTGTGGCGTAGTTCCGTTTAAAGCCGCCGCTTTACTAATCCCATATCCTCTTTCAATCATATATGCTAAAGCCTGTAATACTCTTTGTTGAGCATCTTGCTTTATAGGAATCGGCATATAATTACTATTATTAAAATCAACTATATTAATATATCGTCAATCAATTCCATTTAATATTGTGTAATACCTTCATCTCATCAATTAAATCAGAATCTTTATACTTAGAAATCTCAACTCTATCGTAACCATAATTTAATATAAGTATATCTTTTACTTTGTTAATTTCTTTATCAGTTAATGTTTCTCCAAAATCAAGTAAATCTACTATCTCTGCTTCAGATTTATCTAAATCCGTATAGTTAGGTGTATAAACCATCTCTGACCTAACAGATTTTACTTTTTCTTTTTCGTTTTGACTGACTAATCCTACATTTTTCATTAATTTATACGCAGTTTGCTCTCCTGCCGCACCTAATCTATATCTTAATCCTATAAAGGGTAAATAATATTTTCCCCCACCAGTAGTTGAATCGGAATGACCGACATAGATATAGGGTGTTTCAGCCACATAATAATTTAAAAATCCGTATTGTGCATAAGTAATTGTTGTAGCAACCATATAATTTGTATATCTATAATTTGTTCCGCTTGTCATTGGATATATATTTGGGTCTATGCCGACATCAAGTTTCCCCTCATTAGTAACACACCACCTTGTATTTAGTCTAGCATCCCATTTAAATCCTGTAATGCTATTATTTTTTATGATAACTTCTTTAACAGAATTTATCGTTAAATCTTTAATTTTAGGAAAATCATCAGAAGGTTTGTAAAAATAAATTGTTGGATTTCTATAGGCCAAATCTTGAAATGGACCTTTCCAATATTGTTGGTCAATTTGTTCACAAGAATAACCGGACCTTCCAGTAGTTCTTGATAAAATACTTGTAGGATTATTTGATATAATCATAAGAAAATAATCTTCTATTTTTTTTCCTTCATTGACGGCTACAAGATAAGTTCCTAAAACACCTGATTTAGCGAAAATATGACCTCCCCAATTATCTCCATATTCTTCATCATCAATAATTGTTTTTTTTCTAAATGCTAAAGATTTTACAAGTAAATTTACTTGTTCTTTATTCATTTGGTGATTAGTAGTTTCAAAGAAATCCTTTGTTACTACATCTGCGGTAGGAAAACTTTCGGGTAAATCAATTATTTTGATTATTTCCATAGTTAAAACTCATCCCTCGACTATTTAATATCTTCTATGGTTCATAGCCCTTAACTCCATTTAGTTCTGCACCAGTCAGGTTGGCATCACTCAGGTCGGCATTAGTCAGGTCAGCAAAATTCATGTTGGCACTAGTCAGGACGGCATAATTCAGGTTGGCACCAGTCAGGTTAGCATCAGACAAGTCTGCAAAAGTCAGGTCGGCACCACTCAGGTTAGCATTTCTCAGGTTGGCACCATTTAGGGAGGCTCCAGTCAGGTCTGCACCAGTCAGGTCTGCACCAGTCATGTAGGCACTAGTCAGGTCAGACTGAATTAGTTTAGCCCCCAACAGTTCGGCATTTCTTAGGTTTGCATATCTTAGGTTGGCATTACTCAAGTTAGCAAAAACTAGAGTGGCTCGTCTTAGTCTTATATTATACATGATAGCATCACTTAGATTTGCATAAGACAAGTTGGCTCGACTTAGTAGGGCATGATTTAGTATAGCACCACTTAGGTTGGAATAACTTAGGTCGGCTTTCTTTCCATTATATTCACCGTTAATCCATGCTTGATGTTTTATTAAAATTTCTTCAATTTCAGATTGTATGGGTTTGCCTTTTGTTCGTGATACATTCCAATTAATGAATACTCCCTCAGGTATTGGAACTTTAGCCATCTTTTGAATATTATTATTTGACTATTTAATATCTTCTATGGTCGATAGCCAATAACATTAATTAGTTTCGCACCAGTCAGGTCGGCACCAGTCAGGAAGGCACCAGTCAGGTCGGCAAAATTCAGGATGGCAAATGTCAGGTCGGCATATGTCAGGTCGGCATATCGCAGGTTGGCACCATTCAGGAGGGCATAATACAGTTCGGCACCACTCAGATAGGCACCAGTCAGGTTGGCACCAGTCAGGTCGGCATTACTCAGGTCGGCACTATTCAGGTCAGCATATCTAAGGTCGGCATATCGCAGGTCGGCATTTCTCAGGTTGGCATTACTCAGGTCTACACGATGCAAGTCGGCACCACTTAGATTGGCTATTTCTCCACCCTCATCCATCAAGTATAGTTTATGTTTTGCTAAAATTTCTTTAATTTCAGAAGAGGTAGGTTTGTATTTTTTTCGTGATATATTCCAATTAATGAATACTCCCTCAGGTATTGGAACTTTAGCCATCTTTTGAATATTATTATTTGACTACTTAAATATGTTCATGAAATATTCCAGTTTTCCCTAAATTTTTCGATATTAAATTGTGTAATTGAAATGAACCATCTTCATTTACTACAACGCCTCTAGTGAAAATTCCAAAATATCCTTTATCAAAGACATAATCCATCATATCTTCGATTGGCTCATCACTTAGAATCTGCCATTCTCCGTGAATTTCTTTAAGCACATCATATCTAAAATCCCAAGGCATCTTAACTATTTGACTAACAAATCTTGGATAGTAAGCCATTCTTAGGTATTTCCATGTTTCAATCATAGCCTCATTCATTTGCACTCACCCCCCAACCTTCATTAACGAAATACGCCCCGTTCTCAAATTTAGTAATAGCCCCACTCCTAATAAGAATATCTAATTGGTCGTTAGTAATTTTTACCGTAGTTCTTATATCTTTTAATGATTCTGCAACAGGGCAATCTTTTAATAATTTTTGATAGATAGCAATTACTTCTTCATCTACTCCATCCATCATCGCAGATAGTGGGAACTCTTCTGTTAATGTTTGTAAACTAACTTCAAAAATGTTTTGAGCGTCTAATAGGTGCTTTAAAGTAATTTTTTCATCACCGTGTAATCTTGCAAATCCTCTTACTAGATTAGCAAACTCTTGATATTTTCTATTATCGGTAGTGCTTCTAATGCAAAATGCATCTTTAAACTGAGGTCTGTTTTCCATTTCATCATATATAGAATTTATTCGAGGCATTATAGGTCTAATTTTAGGTTTAATATGTGAAACATATCTAAAGTATTCTTTAAAGAAGTTTCTCCAAGTATCTAAATCTTCTTTCATATTTCCATTTTCAAAAACTCCATCCATTGAATCAATGATTGCCATTCTAATTGCACCTTTAGCATCAGCACCACTCAACGATAATTGGGTAAATATTAGTGTTAATCTTGATATTATCTGATAAGTATATTGACCAAAGGCGGCCAACATTTCCTTTTTATTATGTTTTTCTTCATCATAGTAATGGGGTGGATTTCCTAAAAATAGCAAATTTAATGTAGTTTCCCTTTGTATGTCTAAAGCACCCTTTTGCATTTCTATCTTACCATTCGCCATCATATTCATTAATTCACCAAAGGTTTCATCACCCCATGTTTGAAACTCTGAAACCGCTACTCTTTCGTGATTCATTTTGGGCATTAATCCAATCTCAATCGCATTAAGGTCATCGCCACTCATAGCCCCAAATAATCCGGGGATTGTAGACATTTTTCCTGAACCTGCCATGCGGCATGGGGCTACTGGTTGAATTACTCTTTCAACCAAATGGTCTTTACCTTCTCCATGACTAGAAACTATTCCTATATGTATCATATCTTGTTTTTTTTCAGGACTCAATAAAAATAATAAAACGGCCTTCTTTAAAAAATCTTGGGCGTATAATTCTGCCCAAAGAGTATCATCTCTCATAGCCAAATCTAAAGGAGTTATTTTATGTTTATCACACAATTGTTTAAATTTTTTAAATTGTTTGTCCGTCATTTGACTTTCTTTAAATCCACTATCTATCTTAATATTACAACAGACAAAAACTCTTTTTTTACCAAAGTTTATGTAATTTCCTGTAACCTCAATCCTTTTCCCTTGTTTCTGACTTTCAGTTAATAACATTAGCATTTCCGCCAAATCATCATCATCCATCCTACCTCCCAAATATTTTTCATTAGCGTTGTGGGTAATACAAGGTATTGAATATTCGCCATCACTAAGATTAAATTTCAACATAACCCTTCCATTACCAGCGTCTTTATGATTTATTCCTACAGTTTCAATCTTGGTGCAGAATCCTGACCCTTCACAAACATCGTCAGAGATTTTCCTATTATAAACTTGTTTCATATCTAATATAGTATTATCGAAATTCTGAACGCACTCCCATGCAAAGGTGCTAATTTCATCAGGAATAGCATCGCTCATAATATTTAATCCTCAAAGACCTTATTAAAGTTTTAGTTTCTTTATTATTCTTCTTTCGTGTTTGGTTTAATTAATATTTGTCAAATAATTTGGTATTCCGAAGCCAAAAATAAGGAGGGTTAATCCTAATAAAATAATTAGTAAAAGAGCATCCCCTAAGTTTTCTGTATTCATATTGAAATATCCGTTTAATAAGAATTAATTACAAACTATATAAATATTACTCAAGAACCTTGAGTTTGTTTACAGGTCAAAACTTTTTTCGAGTTTGGGCGAAAACATACTCCAAGATGGAAAAGCCTCTTTCAAAGCACTTAAGGCTTGATGATATTCATCTCTCCATTCAGGCTCAACAAAATTATGAGAATCATAACGACTTTGTAATACTCTTGGATTTATAGCAAAATAACCTGCGGCCTTATCAATTGCTAACATAACTGGCCTACCTTCAAACCATATCTCCATAGTGGCTCTTTCTCCTCCATCTAATATCTCTTGATGCGCCCTCCCAAGTGCTACAAGATATATGTTTTCCATTTGACCTTTCATCAGATTTTCAGCCTCAAAGGATTCTGCTTGCCAATCACGGAAGTATTCACCTTTCGCATTTTTCCCAAATGTTTCCATAAAGGGGTCATTTTTATTTGCTTTAACAACCCTTAACGACTGTCCAAACTTACCGTGACCTTTATTTTTCAAAAGTTTTCTATATTCTTGTGCTTCTTCCTTAGTTCTAAAAGCACCTGTCCTAAGTTTTGATGAAGGAGTGAATCTTGTTGCCTTTCTTGATTTTTGAACTACATGAGGGTTGAAGGATTCTGCATCAAAGGATTCTCTATCCTTACCTAAAATGTAAGCAAAGCCTGATAATAAGCCAATCGCTAACCATTGATTTTTATCTAGCATAAATAATCATTTCAACATGACTATTTAAAGATTGACTCTTAAAGCCCGAAGGCTCAAAGAGATTTAACGCTTATTTGCGTTTAAATTCACTCAGCATCTTCGTATTGGTCCTCAGGAACCGGTGGGACTGTTACTGAATCCCCGAAGTTTAGCAGTTGTGCTGAAAAACGGTTGTATTGACGACCATTCTTAGACATTTGCTTGTGGCGAAGGAACTTTACAACCATTGGGAACGATGCACCATCTTGTGTCCAGTTAGACACGGCTGATGCAAAATGTTCCTTCTCAAATCCAGTTAGCCATAGAGTCATTCTGCGACCATCAGTAGGTCTGATTACTCTTACTGCGGTGGATTCACCATAGTTTCCTTCAATTCCTTCAGTATAGCCTTCAAAGATGTAGCCTGAGAACAATTCACTTGTTCCTGACTCTTCATTGATTGTGGTGTCCAATCTCTCTCTACTAATGTATCGTGAGGGTGTATCACCTTTGCTTTCCTCGGCTATTTCATTTAAAAACGCTTCTATTTCATTTATTTCTGCCATATTTATTTCCTCCCTATTGGGTTATTATTGTATTTGTTTAATTACCTATATAAAAGGTTCTTTAATCATATACTACCTAGTGTTGTAGATACTTCTACAGAATCATCTATATCGTATTGATTTATCCAATCCCAATAAAACAACAATATTGTTTCTTTATCATATTTTGGTTTAATCTTTAAATCAATTAGAGTCTTAATTGTTTTAGGATTGCTAAAATTATTTCTTACCTTTTCATAAACCTTTTTATCATAATAATCCAATACCATATCAATCCAAAAATCTCTATTAATTTTTATTTCTCTCTCAGGAATATCTTCTAATATATCAACTATACTAGGTTTAAAATCATACATATTATCTACACTTGTTCTGTAATTAGAATTATTTGAAATGATTTCATATTTATAGATTCTAAAATACGGATGTGTATCATCATCTTCTAAGGGGCAACCATTTAATGAATCCCTAAAATTATCTAATATATATCTTGCAGTTATAACTTGATTTGGTTCTCTAAATTCATCTTCATCTATGGCTTCTAGTGTATAATTTAGCCAGTTCTCCTCATCAAGAAGTTTTTCTATTATTACTCGTAACAAAAATTTAGAATTCTCAATTATTTCTTCAAGTGTTTCTTTAATTACTGGCAACTTACAAGATAATCCTTCTTCAGTAAAAGAAGAATGAGAATTAATGAAAAAATAATCTAACCTTTCTCCTTTTGTAGCCCAATTCATTAATGGATTATTCATAACTAATATGATAATTTTAACTATATAAAGATTAAGTAATCTTTAAATAACAAAAAGTTAATTTAAATATTATGGCACTTTGGCGTAAGGAATGGGAGAAGTTTTCTGAAGAAGCCCAAAATATAATGAAAACTCAATCCGATAAAACAAACGAAGAACGAGAATGGATGAGTTATGTTTATGATACGCCTAAAGGATATGAATTAGGAACGGTAAGTTATGGTGGTCTAAGTAGGATAGAAGTTAGTCCCGAACAAAAGGAAAGACAAGACAAGGCTAAATATGGTTTTGAAAAGAAACAAAGAAAATGGACTATACATGGACACCCACTAAAAGATGGAAAGATTTATACTGGGCGACAATATTTTTCAAGCACAGATATATGTAGGGAATTTGTTAGGTCAAGAGATAATAATGAATTTGTATCACAATTCTTAGTTTATCCACATAAACAAAAAGATAGTAATACTGGTGAAGAAGTATTCCACAATCGAGTAAGGATATTAGTTTTCCCTAATAGAGAAACAGTAGTTAAGGCTATGCAATTGTCTAATCCTCAAGTTGATGTGAATGGTATAACTGTGGAATCAGGACAAAATCAAACTGTTGAGATGAATGATGGTTCATCAAAATTAAAAAATAAATCAGGTGTTGATTGGTTTGCTTTCCAAGAGGCATTAGGAAAGATGGGTTGTATGGGCATTGTTGATTTAGAAGGTCCTCGTAGTGGTTCAAAAATGTTTCAAAGTGAAAGTTCATTAAAGGTATTTAACTTAGGAACTTTGATTGTGATAGGATGTTTGGCTTACGCAGTTAAAAAGGCTAATACAGGATTCAAGTTTAATGCAGAAGGTATTGAAGTAATTGATGATTTATCGGATTATTATAATAAATAATACTAGGATTGATTTTTTGATTTGCTAATTAGAAAAACATTTATTTTATTATCGTTTGAAGAATCATCTTTTGCTTCTAGTATTAAATCAAAGAACTCGTTAGGGATTGTGTCCATTTCTGTTTCACTATTATGCTTTCGTGATGATAGGTGTGTTAGCCAGTCATTAGGATAAGTTTTTTTAATTCTTTGTTCTTGTAATTCGTTGGAAATATTAATTTTAATTAGATTCCATCCTTGTTCTTTTAATTTAATTACTTCATTATAATATCTTACATCATCGACAATTAAATATTCATCCTCACCACATTGTCTTAACATAGTAGTTATCCATATATCTTCGAATAATTCATTTCTAGCACCATCACCGATTTTTTGAAATAATACCCTGTCCTTTTTTTCTTCAGGTATATCATAAACAAATCTTGCGAATTTTTTAACACCTGCTGCTAAGGAGTGTTTTTTGAAATGAGAATGATTAATAATAATATTATTTGCTAAGGTGGTTTTTCCACTACCCATTTTTCCACAAATTGCTATTTTTATTGACATGATTTGAAATAAGTTTTTCACCTATATAAATACTACGAATTATTAAATAGTCGTTTTTTTAATAAAGATTATGGCAAAGGATTATTCTTTATTGAAATCAAAGGGGATTAAGAAATATAAGCCATTAAGAACCTCCAAGGTAAAAAATGATATACTAGTAATAATGGGGCCTGTAGGGTATTTTAAGCCGAACCTTTTGAAAACAAATCGTAGAGTTGGAGATTTTACTATGTATTATGTTATTACTTATAAAAAGGACAGAAA
>TARA_R110002012_G_scaffold56395_3_pt1 | contig 14155 bp, 13 predicted proteins | sample TARA_R110002012 | Tara Oceans TARA_R110002012 (sample SAMEA4396515) | marine metagenome | biome: Westerlies Biome; feature: [DCM] deep chlorophyll maximum layer (ENVO:01000326); material: water (ENVO:00002006), including particulate matter (ENVO:01000060) such as... | depth 40 m
TTGCTGAAGTAATTTGTAGGGTTACAAAAAGCATTGCTATTAATAATTTCTTAGTCATAGTTTAATTGTTTACTTTTTTCTTTATGGGAGCTACTTTTCCAGTTCCAAATTTATCTGATTTTATTGAAGGGGTTTGTATTGTAGGCGAATTTGTCATCGTAGATGGAATCGGAGTAAATCCTGAATTAGAATTTTTAGGGGTATTAACTCCATTTAAAATGCCCCCAAGCTCTTGATTTAATTTATTGATCTGAGTATCTAGTATTCTATCTGATTCTTGCTGATAACTATCCCAGTCTCGCTTCATTTTCTCCATGCAATCAGGATTTAGACTTCCATTTTCAAGCGCTGTTTGTCTACGATTTAAAAAGGACTTGAATTGTTCATATGTACGATCCCAGTCGTCAGATTGATGATTGTTAAGATAGCTTTTAAAGCCACTAATAATCTGTTGGTTTTCTTGAATTAAGTTGTTGCATAAATTGAGGTCGTAATTCGTTTTACTTACCGCTTCTGATTCAGAGGCTTCTGATACAATTATCAGTTTTGCTGCTTCTTTATTGATCTCTTTTGGGTCAATAACTTCACTTTCGTTCGCAGCAATAGCAATATCAATATCAAATTCATTTTCTATATCATCAATAAAACTATTACTACCATTATCATCATTTTGATCTGATCCTACTCCAGTACTTTGGGTGTTTTTAGTTTTGTTAATAGCAGCTAAAATAGATTGAATATTATTTTTATTATAAACTTTGGAGTAGATAATAAAAGAAAGACAATTGGGTTCCAAAGCTTTTGGATTTGAGCTAATTAATTCATCATGTTGTTGCTGAGTTATAGGATAATAATCTTGGTAATCCATTTTTGTTTTTGCTTTAAACACTCTCTGCTGACCTGGGTCTAATCTAAAGCTTTTGTCATCTGCCCAAATCCCAATATAAGTTTGCATTGAAAAGTTACATACCGGTGAATTACCTCTTCCTTTTGCCAATACTAATCCATTTTTAGGCATTCTGACAAAATAAACACTTGAAGGTGATTTGTTTTCTACTATTATCGAGAAACTATAATTTTTCATTGGTTCACCAGTAAAAAAATTATTACAACAATCAGCTGCTCCATCCATTGATGCAGAAAATGTCAATTTAGTCCCTAATTGATCACCAATATGAACCAATATAGTATTAGAACTTAAAAAATCAGGCTTAAAGTTTGGTGGTAAAGTTTGTCCCACAACAGATAGATCTATCAGGTAAAATAGAAGTAAAAGAATGAGATTAAAAGACTTGAATATTTTCACGTTTCTTGTATTATAATGTTTGCCATCGGGTTTGTATAAGATTAGTTGGGTGGTTTAAATACTAAAGTTGGCAAATTGTTTTTCATATTTCCTTTTAAATATAGCTCCCCAATAAATAGAACCTTTTAGTTAAGAGTATTGTTTACCATTAGCTTTTGTTATATGGTTTTACTAGAGTTTACTTATTCAGAAGATCAGCTTCGAAAAAAGATTTTTCAATCACTGTTCTTAATGATGAATCCATTGCTGACCCATCATAATAAACAGTTACATTAAAGTATCCTGCAATTTTATTATTGGGATATTTAGTAATAACGATGTTACCTTCTGAATTACCAATAACATGACCACCCCAATTACTCGATGCTTGACCATCATATTGTCCTTGTCCGTATTTGCTTAATGTATTAAATTTAACAATTGAGCTATTCTGTGTATCTAAGCCCTTTTTGGTCCAATCATCTGTAATGGGGATAATAATAGGAAAAGATTCAGTCAACTGGTCTTTTGAAAACATTAGTTCAACTATGCACATCGGAAATTTTCCATTTTCAGAATGTTTTTCGGAAAGTATTTTTATTACAACAATATCATCATTTTTCGAATCCTGTGTAATGTCAAAAACACTATTTTTTGTAACTATTTCCATAGGAACGTCAGGCTTCTTATCATAATAAAAATATAATTCTGAAAAATTTAGATTGTTATTAGATTGGGCATTTAAATTTCCAAGACCAATAAATAATGTGATAATTAATAGTGTTTTTTTCATGTTTGTTACGTTAAGTTATTTAATAGATGATTCCTTTTTTTTATTTTCAAAAATAAAAGTTGTAGTTTTTATACACAATACATAGGTGTAGGTATATTTCGGTCTAATGCTTGCCAACGTGTTATATGCAAGCAACTTATTTTAGAGTTCATAAATTAACTAAAAAACTTCACTAAAATTTAGAAGATATTTTGTTGTGATGCACTGTAATCTATTTGTAGATACATGATGCTAAAAGAAAAGGAATAGAACCTCTTTTTTTCCATTGAGGCCACCAAGCTGGGTCTATATCCGACTTATTCGCTGTTATTGTTCGCTTAATAGCCCCTCCTTTATTAAAGTCGCTTATTGATATACTGAACTCGTCAGATCCTCTAAAATCAAGAGCTAGTTCTTTATAATTGAAATTTTCATCTATACCACCATTAACAGGTTCAATTGTTACCTCAACTGTAATTGTGGTAGAAGTTTGACTTATAACACAAGCCTTCTGTCTAATGCCTGCAGAAGAATTCTGACCACTAACTCCACTTGATGCTAGACATTCACCTTTGTAATATGTCCAGTCCGTACAACCTTCAGGGTCAATTGATTCTACAATTACTTTTTCAGGAATCATAGCTGTATTTGTTTGAGCAAAACATAATAGCATGAAAGGAAACGCTATCATTAAATTTGTAAAATTAGTTGTCATAATATTTTTTATTTTGTTATTTTTTTTAGAAGAATCGAACTATTGTATACTATTTTTAATTTAAGGAATAACCACTCGAAACCCGTTATCTGCGTAACCAGTACCACTCCGGGAATAACGGTAGGTAGGACGGCATTGGTATCCGTTCCCGTCCCAACTACCTCCACGTGTTATATGAGAAAGAACACCGCTTGCAGGACCAGTAGGATTAGTGCTAGCACCGCTACTATATGAGCCATAGATGTCATTACACCATTCCCAAGCATTACCACTCATGTCATGAATACCCAATTCATTAGGTACTTTTGTACCTACGGTTCGAGCTCGGAGGTACTGTGGATCATATAACCAAGCAACTTCAGATGCTGAATTAGAGCCACTATATTTGTAACCATTACTACTGTTTCCACCACGAGCAGCAAATTCCCATTCTGCCTCAGTTGGTAAACGGCCACCAACCCATAAAGCATAAGCTCTTGCACCCTGCCACCTCACCGATACTACCGGCAGTCCCCAAGCGTATTGCTTTACTTGAAAATCACCATTGTTATCAATTCGTATACCGCAATCTGGATCATCTATATTTAACCAATACCAACCATTTTCGATCACATTACCTTCACTATTTAAAAACTCTACATATTCTTGATTGGTTACTTCATATTTGCCTATACTAAAACTGCTTAAAGTTACAGAATGCACTGGTTGCTCATTTGATTCGCCTTCATTAGAACCCATATTAAATGTGCCACCTTGTACAAAAACGGTTTCTCCCGGTGTGCCACCAACTGCCGATTGCCCGCATGAATTTTTATTAATTTTTATATACTTAGGTGTAGCACTAATTTGATTTTGATCTTGATCTAAATAGGTCATCTTAAAATCAACCCTTATCTGGGTTAAATTATATTTGGTGATATAATCATTTATACTACTTGTATATGTGCCTTTCAAAATAAATTCAGAATATTGGTCCCCATTTATTTCGGCTGTTCCTACCAGTTGTAAACTACTACCTATAGAAATATCTTCGGTCTGCTTGTTGTCATAGGATATTCTCATTTCTGGTTCCGTAATCCCTGAAAAGTAGCCTATTGTGTTATGTTTGGGTACAAAGATATTAGTAGAAAAATTTTCTAGGCTATTGCCTGGTAAATTATCATAACATACGTCATCTTCAATAAACCCATTGGTTGTATTAACTTCATTAGTTATTACATTAACACCATTAATGATGGTGTTTCCAAAATAAAATTGCTTCTCCCCACTGGCATCTATAGACGGCTCTGGGCTTTCTTCTTCTTTTGAGCACGATGATATAACAAACAGAAAACTGATGCTAACAAAAGTGGTAAATGCTATTTTTTTAAAATTTAATCTTTTTTTCATGTTTAAATATTAGTTCTTAATAATTCAATTTTTGTAGGCTTGCTTTTGAAAATAATATTTTTACTCATCAAACCAATAATTTTGTTTGTAATGCGGATAAGGTAAATCATCAGTACTGCGATATATAAATTCACTTTTCTCTTCTCCCGTAAGCCAATCAACCCAACCCCATTTGCCATTTTTCTTAACAGCAAGTTTTGAAACACCATCGCTATCAAAACGTTTGTAATCTTCATATTTACAAGCTACAGTTTGTTTGGCCTGCTCGTCATAACTCCAGTAAGAGAGGTAAAAGCCTACTTTTCCGTTATTATATACGGCAGTGTACTTTCCATTAAACGGATAAAATTTTAAGCTGTCGTATTGCATAGGTATTAACTCTTTTTCCTTCATATTCATATCCAGAAATTGATACATTCCCCACTTTTTAGTTTTTTTACTTCGTGCTTTTAAAGCACCATCTCCGTTGTTTGGATCAAAAATCACAAGATCAGCATTCAATTTTGTTTTTACTAGTTTGAAGGTTTCAACCATCCAACTCTCCATTTTAATTAATGGAACTTCCTCTGGTGTGTCAAAAATTGGGTCTACAATATAAAACCCTTCAAACCAGTCGATTAATCCCCACTTGTTACTTTCCTTTATGAGAACATAATCTTCACCATCCACATTTTTATGGATGATTTTATCAAACTTACAATTTACTCTGTCGACAGCATCTTCAATTTCAAAAGGGAGTAAAAGAACTCCGTACTTATCCTTCTGTTTTACTATCTGAAAACGTGCTTCTGGTTCAAAAAAGCTTAGTGAATCAAATTTTGGTGAAATAACTTCTTCATAGGAAAAATCTTCCAAATCCATACCTGTATTTATAGAGTATAGTCCCCATTTTTTTGTACTTTTCATTTTGGCTAATACCATTTCTTCTCCAAAATACTCAGTCCATATTACTTCCTTAGCCTTCATTTTTTTGCGAATCTCTTTGTTAGGTATTTCTTGAGAGAGACAGCTAAAAGTAAAAAGTAGTGTTAGGTGTAGTAAAAATATTTTTCTCATCGTTTATTTAAGGTTTGCTAACGGTTAGTATATAAAAAGTAGTAGAATGAAAAGCTATTAATTATTAGGTTAAAATAAAGATAGCAGAAAAGCATAAAATTTATAGTTAGCACTTAACTGCTATTTTTTATATACTTTGTTATGGGCTTTTTTCACTTATCACAATCTGAATAATCTTGTGAACCGTCACTACCAAAGCGCAGTTTATCAACATAAACATAAAAGTAGTCTGATGTATAACTTGCACCAGTGTAGGTTTTTTTAGTCGAACTAGCTCCTACGGTAATCCTATTATTTTTGTTATGATAATCACCTCCCTTAATGGCAAAATTGAAGTGAATATCTTTATCGTACCTATTTTTAAATTCTACATACATTTCATACTTTCCATTACTCATTTTTTTTGATTTAACTCTAAAGTCAACTCCTTGAAAACAGTCAGTAGTTTCTCATTTACTCCAATCACTCCAAGATTGTGCATTAACATAATTAAATGACATAAATATTGTCATGAACAATAATAATAGTTTTTTTTCATCTTATTTAAATTTAATATTTTGCCCTACCTTATTTTTTAGGATTGTCAGGTCAAATTTTTATTCTGTTATGTTCAATTTTCCAAATTATGGTTAGTCAGTCTATTTTCATTATCCGATAAAGTCGATAGCTATACTCACTATTTATTTAACTAAAAAGCCTCTCTAAAATCGAGTGTAAATTTGGTTTTTTTTAAAAAAGAGATAGCAATAAATGTCACGAACTGCAGGTTTGTTAACACCAGTTACCTCATTAAAACCCTTAATAATACATTTGTGAGTCCATTTTGGTAACTAAATAGCTTGGATTTTACTATTGGTAAGGTATTGTTTAATTATAAAATAGTTATCTCAACTTCAGGAAACAATAATGATGCTTGTTGCTTGCATGTTGTTTTTTAGAAATCTATTTATTAAAAATCATTGACTTTTCAAGTGTTCAATATTTTTTTTAAAAGATCTAGAAACTTTAAGTATCGTATTATCAAATAAAATAAGCTCTGATGCTTTCAATACCTTTACATGTTTTAAATTTACAATGTAACTGCGGTGTATTTGAACAAATGAATCTGATGGCAAATTGTTTAAAGCCCATTTTAAAGTCTGTCGATCTATTTCGGGCGAAGTTTTAGTAGTCATAAAAAATTCTAAATATGGTCCATCAGATGTAATATATTGAATATCCTCTATTTTTAAAACCGCCTTACTTTTAAGTAAAATAGTAGGTTTTTTTTTTGTATTTAATTTTCTTACAAGGTCATAAGATAATTCTTTTAGTGTCTCATTGCTTGAGGATAAAAGTAAATTTTCGTTTTCAAAATGTACTTTTTGGTCATACATTTTAAAAAATTGGTTAATTATAGCAACAGAAAGAATTATAACCTCTAGTCCTACACCCAGAAAAATAGGATTCAAAGGGAAAAAAGATTCTTCTATTATACCATATTCTATTCCAATATATACTAAAGCACCTAAAACAGGAAAACTAAAGGCAATAAAAAATACAATAGCGTTTGTTCTTTTGGTTTTATAGGTTTTGAATGCAGCTATAAAAGCCAAAATAAAAACACAAAAAATCAATATGTATATGATATTTAATAGCCAAACTGTATATGATTGATACAAGTCAGTAAAGCAAATCCAGGAAAGTATACTTGTGGTTAAAAGTATATTTATAATTTTAAAAGCTTTAACAATGACCGGTATGCTTGTTGCAATATTTAAAAATTTATTTAAAAAGAGGGTGCTAGAAACAGTAATTAATACAATTAAAATAACCCGCGAGTAATTATTAAAGTGGTGTGATTGGGGATATAAATACTGATACGAAAAGCCCAGTGTTGTAAATAAATATAAAATGATGAAGAACGTGTAAGCTCCATAATAAAGAAATAACGACCTACGTTTAATAATGCCAGCAATTATGGCTAAAAAGCTAACAAAACATAAAACGCCAAAAAAGATGCCATAATATAGGTTTTGTTTTATTTCAAAGTTTTCAAATGTGAATTTATTCCAGAGGTATATTGGAAAACCAACAGAAGCATTTCTTTTGTCTATCATTAAATAATAGCCTATGGCTTTGGGGTTATTATTTATAGGAAATATAAAACGTCTGTTTATGTAATTACGATCACTAAAAGCCCTATTACGATCTCCACCAAAGCCAATTTTAGTAAAACTAGTATCTGTTTTTTCGTAAAGTTCAACTAGGTCTATAAACGGATTATTAAGTTCGAGTAGCAACTGTTCTTTAGGATACTTCGTCCTAGGAATCTTAAAATATAACCAATAAAATTTTTGTGAAAAACCTTGGCTTACAACCTGCAGGCTTAAGGGCAGCGCTTCTTTTTTAATAAGACTATCTATTTGTCTTACCGTATAGATGTCGTCAGTTTCATAAATTTTGGTGTAAAAATTAAATTTTAATTTTTCTTTAGAAGCTAATTGATCAAGAAAATCACTCTCATTTTGTGCAACGGATAAAAAAGGAAATATTAGTAAGGCTGCAAAAATAATTATAAACGAAGTATTTACATTAAATATTAAAATAGGTAATAGCTGCTGTTTTTTTTTCAAATCTTATTTTTCAAATCTTATTAATTTATACATATACTTATTATATAAATATTTCATTACGGGTCATAATTATTGGCAACGTTGTTGTGTATGGTTAGTTGCGTGGTTAAGCAACTAAATTAGTAAATAAATACGGACTAGAGAAAATTCCGAAGGAATTTTCCAGATAATCACTTGCCAAAGCAATTAATTATACACGGTGTGCCTGTTGCACAAGTCTAAGATATTGATAAATTTCATATCTTTATTTATGCAAGGAAAAAAAGACTATCAAGAGAAACTATTCGCACATTTTCAGTTGAGCGAACGCGTTCCGGAGTACAATTTTTACAGACGATTAAAAGGAGAGCTAGATCTAGAATTTTTATATAAACTCACGCGTGCTTATTATGGGGAAAGCGGACAAAAAAGCATTGACCCTGTTGTTTTCTTTAAGCTGTGCTTGGTTGGTTATTTAGAGAATCTCATCAGCGATAGAGATTTGATCCAACATAGCAGCATGCGATTGGATATTCTCTATTTCTTGGGCTATGATATAGATGAACCCCTACCATGGCATTCCACGATAAGTAGAACCAGACAATTGTATCCAGAGGAGGTATTTGAAGAAGTTTTCACTAGGGTTCTGAGCATGTGTGTTGAAAAGGGCATGGTTAGTGGTCATACCCAAGCGATAGATTCAGCACCAATAAAGGCTAACGCCTCTATGGACAGTTTAGAGCTTAAAGTACCCAAAGAAGATTTAGACACGCATTTAAGAAGTATCCGTCATATCAGTTCTATGGATAAAGCGTATAAGCCCTTACGACAATCCAAAAAGAATAAGGCCACCAAACAAGATAAGGAAATTACGGCAAGCTCGTCAGAATTACAGGCCATAAAAAGCAGGAATAATAAATGGAGCAAAGACCAAGACCAGCGTCCAGGGGCAGGCAATAAAGGGTCAAAATATACATCTAACAAAACGCATTACAGTCCTACCGACCCCGATGCAAGAATTAGTGTAAAACCAGGTAAAGCAGAAAGCTTAATTACATGAGCCAACTTAGTGTTGATACAGCTCATCATGTCATTACAGATATCAGTGCTTACCATGCCGATAAGAAGGATAATCAGTATTTACAAGATATAAGCAAGCGTTTAAAAAGCAGACTGCACAGACAAGGCTTGTTATGGCATAACTTAGTGGCAGACACAGGCTATAGTAGTGGCGAGAACTATGCTTTTTTAGAACAAGAAGGTTTACAGAGTTTTATACCACCCCATGGGACTTACAAAGGCGGTCCACAAGATTTTATCTATAATAAAGAACAAGACCATTATGTGTGTCCAAAGGGAAAAGTCATCCCCTTTAAAAAGGTATTTTATGAGACAAAGAACAACACAAAGAAGAAAGAATATAGAGCATCCAAACAGCTGTGCATGGACTGCCCGATACGGTTGCAATGTTTAGGGAGAAACACGCAAGAGAAGAAATTTACGGTTACTTATTATCGGGAGCAATACGAGCGCAATAATGCTAGGGTAAACAGTCCCCGAGGCCGCTATATGAAATCTAAACGCCAGAGCACGGTTGAACCAGTGTTTGGAACATTGACACAATATATGGGACTACGAAAAATCAATACCATTGGTCTCAAACAAGCCAACAAGGTTATGCACATGTCAGCAATGGCCTATAATCTCAAGAAATACTTAAAATTCATCAGTAAAACCGTTGAAAGTGATGCTAGAACCATGTCTCATTTGTTTTCTGCTCTAAAAGCCAAGATTAGATATGAAATAAGGCCATTAGTATCCTTCAAATTTTGAATTATCAATAGCATTATTAAAAACCAAAAGCCCCTTATAAAGGAGCTTTTGATATTGTTTTTATGTTTTTTATAGACTTGTGCAACGACTACCGTTGTTGCCAATAGTTATTTTTTCAATATTTTTTTAGTAGAAGCATTATTATCAATTGTTTTTATTTTTAGAAAGTAAAGACCATTATCAAAGTTAGAAATATCCAGAATTTTGGAATCACCACTATATATTAGCTTTCCGATATTATCATAGATCATCACAGATTCAATGTTAAAATTTGTTTTAATATTTACATAATCACTTGTTGGGTTTGGATAAACAATTAATGAGTTGTCAAGTTCAATAAAATCATTTATAGATAATGTTGAAGCATTACTTCCTAGTCCAGTTGTTGTAACACCTAAATCTGTATATTTTTCATGTATAGTATTTAGCAATGAGTATTCTGTAAATGAATCTTGACCTAACTCCCAAATCATTATACCTCCAACTGTATTATAAGCTAGCTCAACTTTGTCTTCAATAGTAGGTCTTCCATTGTAATAAGTGTTTCCAACATTGTCCAAATCTGCATTATTAGTATTTAATCCAATCATTTCTCCATAAGTTACGTATTGCTCAGAATCGTAATTGTGTCCGTAAAAAGGCACTCCTAAAACTAATTTCTCTCCATCTAAATTACCTGTAGTTTTCCAGAAATTTATATTTTCCTCAGCAAAATTATAAGAACTGTGTTGACCAGGGTTAGTATCCCAAAAACCTGAAGCATCATAAGCCATAAGATTTACAAAATCAAAAGCTTCAAGAGCTGTTTGTGTCAAATTATCGTAAAATACCTTTGGAAATGCAGCAGAGATTTGCTTATTGTGCAAGTCTAGTGCAGCATCTAGTTCTAATATAAAATCACTATATCCAGCTGTTACCAAATCAAACTCTAAATCTACATCTACGCCATCTAAGTTATGAGTGTTAACAAAGTTTACAACTTGAGTTATAAAATTTGTTCTTTGTGAAGGTGTAATTAAAATATCTGACCAATAACCTGCAGTAGGTGAATTATGGTCTAATGCACCTGCTAAGGAAATAAAAATCTTTATATCTGGATTTAATGTCGTAGCATCCTGTACTACTTGAGTAAAATCTGACATCACTAAATTTCCTGAGGCATCTGGATTTGCAAAGCAAAGCATTAAGTGAGTTACTTTATCATATTCTATTTGGTTACTGACTCCGAACCTATAATCAGGTAAATAGCCAACAACTTTGGCATTATCTAACTGTAAAGGAGGTTCAATTTCAAAAGATTCTCCTATAGAAATCCATTCAATTTCTATTTCTCCAGAATAATTTCCTGAACCTGGATTTATATAAAAAGCTAACTGAACAAGTTGTGTGGCATCTACATTACAAGGGCCTGATGTACAAGGTCCTCCATAACCTCCATCTATTAGTTTGTCTGTGTAATTTAACTCATAGATTTGAAATTCTGATGTAGGAGAAGCAGTTAGTCCATATTGAGTTGTTGAGTATCCATTGCTATCTACGAAGTCTACTCTAATTACTGGAGAGTTTTCTGCTTTAATTTTAAGATATATCTTTGGTGAAGAAGAAGCATTAATAGTTGTATTTGTTCCCGAGTTATGAAAATCATATCTAATGTTATCCCAAGCACCAGACGTTCCATTTCCATTAATTGTTAAATTATCATTATTTAATGAAGTAGTTAATGAAGTGGTGCTTTGAAAATTATTAATTCCCTGGTCAAATTGTTCACTGTATATTACTTGAGAAAAGGAATTAAGAGATGATAGAAAAATAATAATAAGTAGTTTTGTTTTCATTTTTTTAGTTTTTAATTATTGGCAACTGTTCGGTGTAAGCGGTCGTTTTAATGCCGCTTATACATTGTTAGTAAATCGTTTTTAATCCTCCACCCAGTATTTTTGCTCATAATACGGGTAGGGTAGGTCTTTGGTAGTTTCGTATTTGAATTCCGATTTTTCTTCACCAGTAAGCCAATCCATCCAACCCCACTTGATGCTAGACATTCACCTTTATAATATGTCCAATCAGTACAGCCGTCAGGATCAGTTGATTCTAAAATGCCTGTAACTGCAATTGTCTCAGAAAAGCATACAGACAAGAAAGTAAAAGCAATTATTAAACTTCTAAAATTAGTTTTCATTCGAAATAATTTTAAGTTAATATTTAACAAATCAATGAAAACAAAAAAGTTAAACATAATTATTGTCGTGAATGACACTAAACTATACATAACTGACATTACAAAAGCGCATAGAAACAATTTAATTGTCCTTGTGTAATATATCTTTAAGTTGTTGTTTATAGGTTCTAGAGAGGTTTATCCATACACCATTATCTAGCATTACTTTGGTGGATTTGACAATTTTAATGCGGTAAATATTTACGATGTATGATTTATGTATTCTAATAAAAGATGTATTCGGTAATATGCGTAAAACTTCAGTTAATGAATTTCTGTCGATTTCTGGCTTATCTTTATTATCAATAAAATATTCAACATAGTGCCCATCAGATTTAATGTATTGAATATCCTCTGTTTTTAAAATCGCCTTACTTTTAAGTAAAATAGTAGGGTTTGATTTGGTATTTAATTTTTTTGTAAGGTTATAAGACACTTCTTTTAGGTTCTTATTTCTTGAGGATAAAAGTGAATTTTCGTTTTCAAAGTGTACTTTTTGATCATATATTTTAACAAATTGGTTAATCATAGCCACAGAAAGAATAGCAGCCTCTAGTCCTACACCCAAAAAAATAGGATTTAAAGGAAAAGAAGATTCTTCAATTATACCATATTCTATTCCTATATATGCTGCAGATCCCACAATAGGAAAACTAAAGGCAATAAAAAATATAATAGCATTTGTTCTTTTGGTTTTATAGGTTTTAAATGCAGCTATAAAACTCAAAATAAAAACACAAAAAACTAATATGTACATTATATTTAAAAGCCAAACTGTATATGATTGATACAAGCCAGTAAAGCAAATCCAGAAAAGTATGCTTATGGTTAAAAGTATATTTATAATTTTAAAAGCTTTAACGATGATAGGTGTCTTTGTTGCAATATTTAAAAATTGATTTAAAAAGAGGGTGCTAGAAACAGTAATTAATACAATTAGAATAACACGCGAGTAATTATTAAAGTGGTGTGATTGCGGATATAAATACTGAAACGAAAAGCCTAGTGTTGTAAATAAATATAAAATGACGAAGAAGGTGTAAGCTCCATAATAAAGAAATAAAGACCTACGTGCAATAATACCAGCAATTATGGCCATAATGCTAATAAAACATAAAACACCAAAAAAGATTCCATAATATAGGTTTTGTTTTATTTCAAAGTTTTCAAATGTATTTTTATTCCAGAGGTATATTGGAAAACTAACAGAAGCATTTCTTTTGTCTATCATTAAATAATAAGCTGTTGCTTTTGGGCTATTATTTATAGGAAATATAAACCGTCTATTTTTGTAATTACGGTCACTAAAAGCCCGATTACGATCACCACCAAAACCTATTTTAGTAAAACTAGTATCTGTTTTTTCATAAAGTTCAACTTGGTCTATAAACGGATTGTTAAGTTCGAGTAACAACTGTTTTTTAGGATGCTTTGTCCAAGGAATCTTAAAGTATAGCCAATAAAAATTTTGTGAAAAACCTTGGCTTTCTACTTGTTGGCTTAAGGGGAGTGCTTCCTTTTTAATAAGACTATCTATTTGTCTTACCGTATATGTGACGTCGGTTTCATATATTTTGGTGTAAGAATTAAAATTTATTTTTTCTTTAAAAGGTAATTCATCAAGAAAATCAGTCTTGTTTTGTGCAACTGATAAAAAAGGTACTATTAGTAAGGACGCAAAAATAACTATAAACGAAGTATTTACATTAAATGTTAAAATAGATAGTAGGTGCTGTTTTTTTTTCAAATCTTTTTCTCTAAGCTTATTAATTTGTACATATACTTATTGTGGTTCTGTCTCATCTATCAAATATAATTATAAAAGTTTATTTTGCATCTTGATTTACGAAGCTAATGATATAAATGATTTATAGTTTGAGTCCTTAGGATTCAACAGTTGATTTTTATTTATCATTCTAACTTCTTCTATGCCTGATATGGTTTGCTTTGCTGATTCAAAATATTTAAAACCTAGACCTAACATTATACGCCATTTTATCATGCGATGGCCTTGCTCTAAAAGATAATTTAAGTAGTTGCACTGCCTTATTTTTATATTTGAATAGTATCTCCGATTGTGTCGTCTATAATCCAAGAATATTCTTCTCTTGAAAGTCCATCATAAATTGCAAAAATTCTGAAAAATCCAACAGCTAGATTATAAATCCATCGTTTTTATACATATACATTTGTTTTAGTGTATCATATTTCAGGAAAGTACAAGTTGCTTTTTGATAGCTTTTTTTGGTTCTGTCGCATTAACTTGGAGTAACTAATAAATGTTTAGATTTGA
>TARA_R110002012_G_scaffold211551_7_pt1 | contig 14137 bp, 15 predicted proteins | sample TARA_R110002012 | Tara Oceans TARA_R110002012 (sample SAMEA4396515) | marine metagenome | biome: Westerlies Biome; feature: [DCM] deep chlorophyll maximum layer (ENVO:01000326); material: water (ENVO:00002006), including particulate matter (ENVO:01000060) such as... | depth 40 m
CATTAGCCTCTAGCTCCAAACAGTCGATCAAGCCAACCAGGGCCTTCTTGGCTGACCCTCGGACTAACTTGCCTGCTAACTTCCTGGGCCGCATTAGTACCAAGAGTTAGCTCGATCCGGTTAATTTCTCTTTCAATTTCGCGTTGCCCGGCCGGGGTTACAAAGCCGCTGGCATCTCTATTATCAGCCATAATCTGATCAATAGTATCAAGGGCATCTAGCTTAATAGTTTCAGATTCGGTCGCAGCAGCGGCTTGCTCCTGCTTAATCCCAAGCGCCTGCTCGCGCCTCCCACGAGACTCCTCAGCAGACCTCATGCCAATGTCGCCCATTGCCGCAATCTGAGCACCGCCTCGTGCCTGACCACCAAAGCCACCAAGAGTTCTTGAGGCAGCTTGAGACATGTACCGACTAGCGTAAGCAGGGTCAGTCAAATCAGCATAAGTTCGGTCTAAAAGATTACTGTACTCCTCACTCGCATCAAGGCCCCTCTGTGCCGCTTCTTTTCTTGCAGGGCTTGGGGTGCTTAAGGTGCGCCCGGCTTGCGCCTGGTGCACCCCATGGGCTCTTCCGCTGTTCCGCTCGCCATGCGTAGACGCCCTAGACTCAATAGGCCCGCCGAAATTCCTGGGAATCAGATGTTTTGTCCAGCTCATGCCCTAATACCCCCTCAAACTAAGTGTTTCTTGCAGATAAGGTAAACCCAATTACCCCCAAAACCAACTAACGACTTGGTTTTATTACCGCTTGCATCATGCCACCGTGTCGCATCTTGAATCCCATTAGCGCCAGAATCCTGAAGCTTCCAGCGAACTTCAATGAATGTTTCAAGTCCTGCACAGTTTGAAAGCTTTGATCCAGCAACTAGCGTCCCGACATTTCGCCTTGAAGAAGTGCTTGGAGTATAGCCGGAAACAGTTCCAATTGGATTTGAAATGGCCCGGCCCGCGTAATACGGCTTACCCTGTACAGTGTATCCCTTGCCGTAATTTGAGCCATCTCTCATAAGCGGAACAGAGTGCATTTCCCAGATATAGCTTGATGTTTCCGGGCTTGCAGATGGATCCGTTATCCCAGCAGAGCAGTCAATAAGGCCGCTTTTCCCAGATGGTCCAAACTCATAGAATGCCATTTGCTCATAAGTATAAGTCTGGCCCAGAAGCCCTGTGCCAATACCAACACCAACATACTCAGTAAAAGAAGCAGATGTTGGCAACTGGCCCAAAGCCCCAGGTACTTGATAATTTCTTGCGGCTACAACATGATGCACAGTTAACGGGTACTGAATGGGAATGATCCGGCGATCCATGAACTGTCCGGTCTCAGTCCAGCCCCCGCTGTAGTGAAGATAAGGAAGCTCAGTGCTTGGAGTAGGACCTCCACCTCCAGATGTACCACCAGTAGCGCCGAGCATATTGCCCCACATTGGGACAGCAATAATCTCATATCCAGCATCAGTAAGAATGTTCTCGTGTGGCTCCGTATCGTGACGAGTAGAGTCCCGATTATATCCACCACGATATTTACCACGAACATACGAATCAAGAAGCTCAAACGCTTTTGATACCCCAGTTGCCGTATCTGCTGTGATAACTGCGTCAGAGGCAGGCTGCGTGAATGTCTTAGCAGCCACCGAACGGGCGCCATCGTGAGAAGGAATATTCTGAATTGTAGATCCAGTATCTCTTTGAACTAAATCATGACTAAATCTTAAAGAAATATTTGCAGACCAAAAGGAGATGTAGTCTGCAGCCGCTACAGCGTTTTTCATATCTGAAGCTTCAAAGATAATCGCATAGGATTTGTCTTGATCAATTGAGACCTTTAGATCCGTCAGGGAGATCGGATTACTTCTAAGGCTAAATGCCTGGAAGTTTGCGGCACTTAAATCTGTAGACCAAATCTCATCGGTATACCGACCGTACTCAGTTGTGCTTCTTGTTTTTGATCTAATAGAAACCTTAAACCCCAGATTGCCAGCCAGAGGCATATCAGGAGCGCCAATGGAAGTCCCACGGCCCCGAACGGCCGTGGGCTTCCCCATCTGATCAAACCCAATAGAAATCTCATCAAGACGAATCGTCGGCATTACACTCGACTCTGTACTTGAAAAGTATTCCTGCAGGGGAGGCAGCACAAAAGGCACAGCAACTTGCTTTGCGTTTAAAGCATGGTCAATTGCGGGCTTGTAGATGTTAAGCCTAAAGGTGCCCCTACCCGTAGACAGCGTACTAGCTGAAATACCAGTAGAGGTAACACGAGTCAGAAACGTCTGAATCGGAGCATAGACATGCTCAAGCATAAGCTTGATCCCACGCCTGAGCTTGTAAACTAAATCAGCCATCAGTAACCGCCTCAAGAAAAGTAACGGTAATAGATGATGTAAAGGCTGACCACATAGAATACGCCTCGGAGCTATCGTTTACATTTATAAGCGAAAATCTAAGCCTAGCGTTTGCAGCCAGAGGAATATTCAACTCTTCAGTTTTTAAATACGCCCCACGGAGCGGAGTTGCGACGGGGTAGTCTGGAGCCATATCCGCAGTAGGAGAGATACCAGTATCAGCAGCGTCTCCAGTTAGATCAAAGGCATCATAGGCACTACATGCTTTATGCAGGGAGACTGAGGACATGTTGTTATCCTCAGGCAGGTACGGATCATCAATAGAGATAAGTAACTGTGGGCCAAGATTGTTTAAGCCAAAGTCTGCAATGTTCCATTTATAATAAGCAGTATTAGTTAGCATAAGAACATTTACTGCTTGGATTATTACTGGGTGGCTAAACTTAATTGGAATTGTCATAGCGTACTGAGAGCTTGTTCCGTCTGCCCCATCACCCGTAGACTTAAACCTAAAGGACGGATTCTCATAAGGAGATCCCGCAACTGTGTTTGTATAGGAAAGCCAGGGATACTGAATCTCGTTCGTCTTGCTTGTCCCAGACTGAGCGGTGGGAGGTGACCAGCCACAAACAACTTGAGTCTGCATGTGCCGCTGAGCAAGATCCCCTTTAGGCACAGAGGAAAGCCGTTCACCCATGCTGTCTAGAGCACTGTCGAGACGAGTGCCGTCAACGGTGGTACCATCAGAGAACTGCTCTTCTGTAAGCTCCCGAATAGACACTAGATAACTCCCGTTTCAGTCTTGTTGCCAGAAACGCTCCAGCCGGTAGCGTTTACACAGTAGGCAATCTGGCAATCAGCAGCAGCAGCAACACCGCTGACAATATGGCTTCCTCCGGCATTATCCATTACACCAGTACTATTACCGGTCGCCATAAATATACAGTTAGAGAAAACAACCTTGGCGCCAGCATCTACTACTACAAATCTGCGGTCATTTGCATCAGTAGCAGGCCGGGTAAAGATGCAGCGATTAAACAAAAGTTTAGATCCTGAAGGAATTGTTAAGAGCCGGCTGTCCCCATCAGATTCAGGCTCAAAGATTAAATCGCTAACAATACCAATACTGCCAACATTGCTAGCCCGATGGATACGTGCGCCAGGTAGTCCAGTAATAACTGTACCAGTAAGTGTATTGCTGATTCCCTGATGGATCCCAGGACTAAGGAGTCCGACATTAAACACCTCCCTATTAAATGACATGGGGCTGCCTGCCTGGAGGATCGAAGACCTCAAGCCCTCAAAGTCATTTAGCATCTGATCGTTGACATTATCCCTAACAGAAAACTCCACGGAATCAGGAGAAGCATGCGGGCGATAAACCTTCATCTTCCGATTCTCCGGCGACGACGACCAGAAGGTTTAATAACTGCACTTAACCTCTTTAGGCCGAACCGCTCAGCCTTGTTGCGGATAAACCCAAAGACCATATAGGAAAGCGTTTGCCCCTTTACAGTGTCGCTAATAGCAATTTCGTCTTCCTGTTGGTCATCAATTAAATAGTTTCCATCAGTAGGGTTCCCCGAACTGGACCACTTAGGCGTGCCATTGAAAGTCTTTGTTTGCATCGCGCTATTAGAATCCATCATCCGGCTTCTAATAGTAAGTTTGTTTACAACCTTGGTAATATTCTCATTGTAGTCAACGATCTGCGAAAGCCATCCCTTTAAGTCCGACCCAAGCAGCACATTGTAAACACCCCAAAGCCATCCGGTCTTTAGCTGTGTTGATGCAGATCCGGTACTTTTCACATCAGCAAAGAGGCCTCTTGCCATAATCTGAGCGCCACCGGGATCTACTTGCTCTGACTTGTAAGCCCAATCTACGCACTGCTCAGAGCTGCTTGCCTCTGTAACTTTTGTCAGCGGAGCATACAGCGGAGACCAGGCAAAGAAGCTAGCAGAGGTAAACACGCCACCCCCATCGTACTGCCCAATCTTATCCCCCGTAGTTGCCGTCCCAGTACTGAATCCAAACCCATTTAAAGGGTTTTGATTGTATCCATTAATCGGCCGAAACCGCAGGTGGAACAGAGGAGTTGTCCTTCCTGTCCACAAGTTAATACCGCTATATCCAGTACCAACCGCAGAGGAGTCGATATATATCTGGATACCAACAGCGGTCGTGCCAGTAGCACCAGCACCAGCAGCATTAACGGTTCTCTTTATTGTAAAGGCAGAAGCGAGATGCCCCATCTCTGGCGACACAAGTAGGTCAAGAGCGGTATTTGTTCCGCCGGCATCCCACCCTGACGCCTTCCACTTTGTAGAATCATACCAAAACTCAGCACTCAGATCCTCGGCAAAGTTAACACCCTGCGCCCCTTTGTACTCGAAGGGAACAAGATGATCACCATTATCCAGAACCTTTGGCTCCCTTGCGTACAGCATCGCCCCAGAACTAGAGGGCCAGGTTACAAGCTGGACAACCCTGTACTTTCCGCCGAAATCGCGTTGATCCTCAGCAGGCTTCCTTGGGACACTAGAGTCATAAGCTACAGCGGACGACCTATCTGTTCCGCCACCTCTTCCAAGCTGGCATATAATATAGCAGCGAGGAGTAAGGTTATCACTCTGAGCGGAAAGACTGGATCCCGCTGGAGTCCGGTGAGACGCTAAATCTGTAAGCGTATAATGATAACCGCTGAGAATAGTATAGAAGCCATCTTTGCCAGATAAGACCCAGGGGTTTAACAGGTTCTCTACTCGCTTTACCTCGGGAGCGCCCCCTCCTGTAACAGAGGCTACAGATTCTACTGTCCACCAAGACCAGCCATTTCTAAGGCACCACATTCCATTTAGCTCTGGAAAGGAAAAGAGAGTGGCTCCTGTTGCAGGGTCAAAGGCAATCGAAACATCCTTCCCCTTAAAGGGGAGGAGGCTTCTTGGATGGTCGTTCGAAGCGGGGCTTGCGGCCCCGTTCGTCGACTCAAAGTAAGAGGTCATTGGGTTGGTAACGAGATCCTCACCACTAAAGAAGGCCTGAATGGGTTCTGAAATTCCGTTCAGGTCAAGGCCGGTTGTAGTGCTGTAGATTCCACTTCGAGCAACCCAGACAATAGAGTTGCCAATCTGCTTAATAGCATTCTGGCTAAGACACCCTACCGAATCAGAAACCCTGACCATTCTACCGCCAGATGCCAGTTCCGAGTTATTCGGAGCGTAGTAAAACATCTCCTTGTCGGTAAAGACAATCAGGGCATCCTTGAAGCGCCGCAGCGCTACAATGTCTCGCTGCGAAGAGATCGTTTGAAAGTCATTGGCTTTCACAGAAGCAGGAAAGTTTATGTCAGAGAAGTAAAGTGTATTAGCAACCGCATAGACCATTCGATTGTTAATGATTTCCATCGTTGATGGAGCACCCAGCTCACCGGAAGTAAGGTAGCGATGGGTCTTGTAATCAGCGCCAGAAGCGAGCCGAAGAGGAGTAATGAGGGAGGTCTCAGAGTATCCAGAGATCCACCGATCGTCCTCAGACAGCATAAGCTGCTTGCTCATATTCGAGCGAAAATCAGAAGGATGGTAGACGTGCATGCCTACATAGGAATTCCCAAAGAAAAGATCCCCACCAAAGGAGATAAAGACAAACTGCTCATCACCCCCGTTAAAGGATCCACGGTAATCTTCCTGAAGGGTCGTCTTGTAGCTGCCGTGCCTATTATCAAGCGAGTCAGACATCATGGATGTATGAACAGAAAGAACCTCTTCCCAATTCCGATTGGTGGTCAGGTCATAAATGCGAATAAACACCCGGTCGCCGAAGGCGTTACTAATCCGACCCTCAGGGAAATTCTCCAGTACTGCCCGGCCAGAAAATACAGAGAAGATCTGCTCATGACCGAAGCTTGTTTCGATCAGGGTGGACCCAAGATGCTTTTCATAGCCAAAGGCATTTGAGTCTGTAGTGTAGGAAAGCGTTGTGTCTAACTGGGCAAGCTGCCCCCAACCAGGACGGACCTCAAGTCGGTCCTGGGACTGCCACATATTCTGGATCCAAACCTCACTGTCCTTACTGGATAAAGAGGCTCCCTTTCTCAGAATTTCGGTGCTCATTAGAAACGATCCGCATTGTAGAAATTAACATACGTAGAGCCGCCAGGATCCCTGCCTCCTGAGAGATGGCCATGAAGCCTATTTGTCAGATTGCCGATTTGGAGCTGGAGGTCCTGGGGTAAATCCCCATCACGAATAGCGTAATAGCGATAAGCATAAAGAGCGATGAGAGGATGGTAGGCAACCAGAATATCAGGAATAGCGTTTCCATCATACCCGACCGCCGCGCTGTCAAACTCAACTCCGTGATCCCTAACAAAGTCGATACGCATAGTTCCTGATCTGTTTCCCCCAAAGCGGAGCTTCGTTCCCTCAAGGGCGTAGCCGAAATACGGAGACGAAGACTGGCTAGCACCACCATCTAGGTACTCGATCTCGTCGTTTCCAGCAGCATCGGAAGTCATTACGACATGCAGAAGATTTGTCATAATAGTGCCGCCAGTGGGATTCAGAAGGGCAGGAGTGCTTGTCGCAAGATCCAACTCGCTAACAGACGATAAGCTGTAGACCTGACTCTCCTGGTAAATCTCCGGAGAAAGCTCAGTAACAAGCTCCCGAAACTCTCGGTAACCCTGCGAAAGATAAGTCCCAATATCTGCAGCCGTTAAGAACGTCGTGTCTGACTCATTGGCGAACTGCTTAAACAGCGTAATGATTTCGCTTACCTTCATCCCCCACCTCCCATGCGGGTGCGCCCAATGCCTTGCTCAGGAAAAGGCTCACCGTCACCCTGTGATCGGCGCTGCTGCATGTTTTGGAACTGATCAATATGCTGCTGCTGTGCGGCGGGAGAAGACAACGAGGCTGTCTGCTGAAGCAACTGCTGAGGATCTGGCTCTACCCGTGGGAATACTGTTTGCTCAAGTAGTGCCCGCTGGCTGTCCTGATCTGGCTGGCCAAAGGTAACAACAGAAACCAGAACGTCCCGAATGTAATCCTGAACATCCCGGTCTAAGTCATAGTACTTCTTGGTTTGCATGTACTCGCTAAATACTTGCTTAAACGCCTCAAGATCATCCGTAGGCATAATCTCGATCTGGTGCCCCTGGAGGACTGCATGGAGCATATCCCGAGCGTGAGAAACAGCCTGCATCTTCTGAGTAACAAATGCGCCGCCAGTCTTGAACTGGAGTTCCTGCATTGCCATCTGCGGAGTAATCAATCCAAGCTGCAAATACTCCAGGGTCCGCTGGTCTCGATCCTTCTTTTCGTCACGGAATAGGGATCCAGCCTCAATATGAATCTCCGGATTACCAGTAATATCCGTATTCGCTAAATTGTGAAAAGCGATCTTCCCGGTTTCGTCCATCATCTTCATCATCCGGGGCTCGTCATAGTAATGCTTCATCATAACCAGAACCATCTTCGAGACATTGCGAAATGCCTTTTCAATTTGATTCTGAGTATTCTGCAACTGCGTTAAGTCACGAGAAGACAGAGCCTCAATTGCAGCACCGGACTCAATGCCAATAGCCCGCTTGCCGAGAGATGTACTATGCACCCCGGAAACATCATACATTTCCGCAGAAAGCTGCCGAATATTATCCAGCATATAGGCAGGAAGAGGGGCCATAGCTACTTGTGAGGGAGCTGGCCCAGCGTTGGCGTTGTAATAAACCTTTTCTCCTGGACGCGAATCCGAAAGGGCATTCTTTGAAAGACCAGAAGTCTTAGGAACCATCCACTTGGGATTGCCCATCAACTCTGCATTTTCAATAATCTGGCCACGAGCCCGGTTGTATAGAGTCTGAAGCTCAACAAGCGGCTCTACAAGGCCGACACCCCAGATTCGACCGGGAATATTTGTATAGTTAATAAACTCAATAGGAACGATCCCCTCTACGCAGGTATCCTCAAAGAGGTACTTGCCGTTGAGGTAAACACCTACATGGCCTTTCTTAGTATAGACCTCATAGATTTCAACACTGTCCGATACGTCGGACTCGCTGACTCCGGCAGATAGAAACCGAAGAGGACGGTACTGGTCAACGGAGGTAGATCCTTGTTTCTTAATAAACTCGGCGTGCTCGGGGTAGGCTTCAACTAGATCGTCCTTATAAACCTTGCGCTTGATTGCAACCCATCGAGACTCATGGGTAGTAGCAACATCAGGCTCGAAATAAATATCATAAGGACTAACAGCCTCAGTCCGAATATCGTCAAGCTCGGGGTCATAGTAGGTATGGATTGCCACATTGCCTGTAAGGCATAGCCACTCAATAGCAGTCTTAATAGTAGACTTAAGATCTTGCGCCACCCAGTAGTACTTAAGTGCAACCTCTGATGCTTGCGCCTTCGTAACATCTTCCGCAGAGGGAGATGCCGGCACAATTGTAATGCTGGGATAAGCCAGTGAAAGCTTTGCCAGAATGTTTCGGTAAATATTCAGAACAAGGTTAATTGTAACTCGCTGCTTTCCAGCGGTAGTCCTTGTACCAGTAAAGCCATTGGCAGACTTGTCAAACTGGATGTGCTGCTTTCCCTGCAGGAAGAGGGCACACATATCCCAAACGCGAGTAAACCGGACCCTGTTGGCCTCTGATTTTACCAGCTTTGGTCCTAGCTTGGATGGCTTTGGAAGCTTGATCTCTTTGTCTTCATTTTCCATAGCTCATCCTTTTGGCGGCTTCCGAGCGGCCCTTTGATTTATCAGATGGTTTATTTTTCAGCTTGGAAATGATTGCGAGAATGAGTCCAGACTTCTTTTGCTTGGGAGACTTTCCGACAAGCCCGGGACTATTCGGCCCTAGAACGGATGACATCGGTTTCCCCTAAGACATCATAGATAGATTCGGTTGAGTGGTCTGGTGGGGGGCTTTTCAACCCCCCACCAGATACTCGGTATCCAATAAATAGAAGCGCCAGTAGCTGTAATAGTTCTACCAGCATTTCCATTATTAGACGTCCACGTGCCCCGGAAACTCGATACCGCAAAGAATCGCGTTCCGATTGGGCTCCTTGCAAACAAGGTTGTAGTACCAGCGGACAAACCCTTCAAACCGGTCAGCGCCAGCAACACGACTCAACACATTGCCGTCAAGATCGGCCATGCCAAAGCTTTGAAGCTCCGCAATGGTCCAGGTCTTGGTCCGCAAAAAGACCAACAAGCCTTTGCCGCAATGACGGCTCATCTTGAATGGAATGTTGTTAAACGCATAGCCAGAGTAACCGACATCGGCTGTCTTGGCACCAGCTTGCACGTCCTTGCTCAGCGTCGAAAAGTTTGCACTGTTCGTTACTGTTGCGAGGCTAGCATACTCCTGGCGCATGCCCGGGTGCACATAGATGCAATCGGGATCCTCGCCACCAAGAACCAGAATTTCGTCCAGCATGTTTTGCATGCGACCGAAGTCCAGCTTCTTAAGCTGCTCTGAGGTCATGTCAATTGACTGGACCGTCGAGCGAAGGGAGGCGTTACTAGTAGAACTACGGTCATTTCCAAAGAACTGACGCGTGCCCAAGTTACTGTAAACACCGCTAGCGAGAGGAGCGATACGCTTGGTGTACCAATCCTTGCCGTTCATCTGAGCACCATTGTTAAACGCCGCACCAGCATCAACACCACAACTAACAATCTCGACCAAAGCGGCAGAGTCACTAGCAAGCGTGGTGAGGTCAATTCCGCCACCAGCATGACTGGTAAGCTTCAACTGGCCCTCAACAAAGGGACCACTGATAAACGTCGCCGTGTTATCAGCAAGATTCCAGTTTGCGGGATCATCAGAAGTCGCATTCGTTACCGTCGCATAGGTATCGAGACGGGTAATACGAACAGCTAACTGAGCAGCAGCATCAACGCGATAGGTAGTCCCAATGGCGGCACGAGCTTCGGTCTGCAGTTGCGAGATGAAGTCGATGTTGCCAGAGAAGGCCCAGTTCTTAACGCCAGCACCACCAGCCTTAGCCACGTTTTGGTGGATAAAGCCAACCGCACCGCCGCCGAGGAACATGTTCTCGTTGGCGCTAACCTTAACGTCCCGCACAAGGCCGTCCATTTCGGACTGAACGTAAGTAGCAAAGCTATTGGCAGTGGTCTTCGCCGTTGCGATAGCGGGACCGGAGAGAGAGAACCGACCGTAGAGGTACTTGGCTGTCACAGTCAGGTTGACGTGCGTTTGAGCACCAGCCGTGGGAAGGGCTCCATCGGAAGCCCCACCAGCACCGGTGGACTCATTAGCAAACGCAACACCACTGTTGCGGCCAACGTGAACAGGGATAACCACTTGACGGCCCGACCAATCAAGAACGCTCTTCTGAAAGAGCTGAACCATTTCGATCTGGCTGTTAAGCGCCTCAATAATCGGCCCAAGATAAAAATCCTTCAGGATCTTATCAAGAGTCTGAATCGTAACCATTGTTACATTTCCTTAAGATGACGAAGCAACGCTGCTTGCGCTGCCTCCATTGTTTTGGGCTTAGAAGGCTCGCCCGCTGAAGAGGATCCTGCGCTATTCACACGAGGTCTTGCCGACTTCTTTGCTGATAACGCATTTTCCTTAACATAATTAGCGACGGCTCCTTCTCTGATGTCACTAATAAACTCGCTATAAGCCGCAGCAAATTCATAGGGATCAACAGAACCATCGTTTGCAACAGCTTGAAGGACCGCATCTTGGGGAACATCAGGGAATTTTTCAGACACAGCCTGCAACTCTCTTTCGAGTTCCATTTGTGCCCGTCCAATATGAAGTTCCTCCATTTGCCTGCCGACAGTATTACGCCAATCTTCCCAGTCAACTTCGCCATCAGATAAATCAACAGCCTTAGAGACTTCTTCAACGTCCTTGCTGCTCGCAGTTCCTTGCATCAGGCGACTTACTTGCGCTTGAAGCTCCTCAATCTGAGAAGACTGCTCATCAGCTAGCTCGCGAAACTCTTTCCGCTCTTCATTTACCTTCCGGAATCGGTTGTAAGGGATCTGATGTGGGTGATCCTCTTCGACTTCTTCCTTCTCACTGTCTAGAGACTGCTCTTCCTCTGCAGGGGCCGGCTCTGCTTCTACGGCCTGCTCCTCAATAGGAGCTTCAGGTTCAGGGGTCTCTTCCTCATTTCCGCCAATCGCATTAAAAATCTTTTGGCGGTCCTCTTCAGTCAGCATTTTCTTCTCCATACAAGGCTATCGGGCCAGGACCGTTAAAGGAAATCACTTACCGACGTTTGAATAACATTATCTTTAAATTCATCAGGATTATGCTTTGACCACAAATTGCCAGTAGCAAGTTCCCATTGAATAATCTCTTTAATTGTTGATGGCTTATCTGCCTTAGTTACATCTTCAGTTACTTGATCTACTTGATCAATACCCATTAATGCAAGTCCTGTGGCTATTGCCATGTCATCATGGCTTCCAGATGAAGCCTCGACTTTTCCGCGCCCACTGTACTCAAGACGATTGGCCTCGTACTGGAAACGAGGGCAAGCTGTCTTAAGGCTTTTGTTTACAACGTAGTCATACAGGCGGTTAACAAGCATCGGCCGAGTCTTTGAAGAGGTATAGAAGCCTAGTCGGCTTTGGATACGAGAGGCGATCTTGTCAAAGATTGTTGATCTATAGAGATAAGGGTACCCGATTGCTTGAAGGTGCTCTACAATAGCAAGCCCATAACTATTTGATTCTACTACAGCCAGGGCACTGTAGCGTTTGCAGATCCGTTCAACTTCTTTCTTGAATACCGATGGGGGGATGCGGGCATAGAAGCTTGCAACCATCTCAGGGGGCTCAGCCACCCCTAGCCTGATCACCATGACGGCGCTGTAATCGCCGCCAGGTGATCCAGAAGCAGTATCAACCCCGAGAACATAGGTACTGAACTTCTTTGGAGGGTGAAACTCCGCATATCCCTCTGAATACCCCGTAACATTCCAGGTCATTGGGAAAAACCGGCTACCAGAACTAATAAATGCGTCTTCAGGGCGCGCTGGGTACTCTTGGTTAAAGATATTCCAGTTATTTCCGCACTTTGTACGGAGTGTGCTCATCATCCAGTTGAACTGGCCGGCGTCTAGCTCGTTTTCATGGGCATACTCGACCTCTTCTTCGGTCGGAGTACTGAATTTCTTCTTATCGTGGTGATAACCCGTGTCCATCTTCCAACTAAGGAACGTCTTAAGGAAGCCATTGTCCTTCATCCACAGGTCATAAGCTTCGTTCATGCCGTTTGCGGTAGACTCCAGGGCGATAATAGCGTCGTCCGTTGCTGTCTGGAAAAGGGAGGCAATAGCTACCTCCATGTTTGTCCAAAAGGCGTACTCTGACGCATGGATTCGCTGATAAGTACCGCCACGGAAGCTTTGCGTAGAGGCAGAACCCACCTTGATACCGCTTCCCGTAACGAACCTAAGCTCGTTCTCCCGAGACCTAACAGTCTCTAGCTTCAGAAACTGCGGAAGGTGGTCATAAAACCTACGATAGATGTCGAAGATGCGCTTTACGGCCTCGTCGGTATGGGCGACCACAGCCACACTTGTGTGAGGGTTAAACAGGGCGTCCCAGAAAAAGCGGGCTGCAATGCCTGTTGTGCTCCCCAATTGACGAGCCTTAAGCAGCATCTGGTGCCGGTTAGACTTGAAGTTGGCGTTGATCTCTTGCTGGGCGGAGTTGAGTCTAAGGGGGCGGAGCTTTGCATCCTTTGTAACAATCTTTAGATATTTAACGCAGAAATAATCAAAGTCATTACGACAGAGACGGACCTCTTCCTGTACGGACATCAGATCCCCAGAAGGGCGGAAGCGGCAGGGCCAAGAATAGAGGCCACCGTAACTACCGCAACGATGATTGTCGTGTGGTAGTCCAGCTTCCGCTCCATCCGCTTGAGACGCGCATCCACGCCATCAAGGCGTGTGTGCGCTCTTACAACCTCGGTCTCTACTGTAGTTTGCATTACCACTTTACCTTGTCTGCCCAATAAGCTGCTGATGACTTGCCCTTAGCGATATTCTTGCCGTGGCGAGCCTTAAAGGATTTGCGCTTCATTTTCATCCGACGAGACTCTCCAGCCTTGGGCTTCCCAGCAGTGCTGGCACCCTTCTCGCCGAATCTAATCATACGCAAAGCACCAGCCTCGCGAATCAATACCGCATGGGACTTCTTTGCTCCAGGGGTGCGCTTTGGCTTATTGATACCAGCGAAGGTTTCGCCACGGTACTTAATGCTCATACCTTCTCCCCCAGAACAGCGCTCAAGCCAGAGTAGTGCTGACGCATCTCACCGAGCCCGTCCTTCACCATAGCTTCCATGTCTTTAACTTCTTTTTCAAGAGAATCTAACTTGGCGCTTAGCTGCTGGAGAGTCTGGATGCGCTCCTCATCGTACTTACGGACCACGGCATCATAGCGATCACGGACTTCCGCCTCACGCTTGTTGCACTCATCTGCCTGCTCTCTAAGCTGGGCCTGGAAGCTGTCTACCAGTTCTTCCTGGCGCTTCGTATTCTTCACGTAAAGCCAGAAGATAGCCCCGGAAGCTATCCCCAGCGCTCCAAAGTCAAGCAGCGCTGAGGTTAGCTCTGGCGGCATCCTACCCCTTACGGTCGTTGCGTAACTCCTGTACGCTTACACGAATACCCTTACAGCTTTTTGCTACCTCGGAGCAAACTTTGCGGACACGACGCCCGGCAGCGTCGTTGCCGCCTTCAAACCGATCCATGTCCTCGACTGCTTGCTGCAGCCCTTCGATCATTTC